>ERZ1673742.190-NODE-190-length-89264-cov-10.088074_pt1 | contig 89264 bp, 56 predicted proteins | sample MGYA00580208_ERZ1673742 | MGnify/ENA primary metagenome ERZ1673742 (study PRJEB41218, sample SAMN15661774) | gut metagenome | host: Homo sapiens | place: Canada: London | collected 2015-08-20/2019-03-30 | study: EMG produced TPA metagenomics assembly of...
TGATTCTGGCATTGGGTATGATGATTGACAGTTCCATTATTGTAACTGAGAATATCTCGCAATACCGGGAGCGGGGGTATTCGCTGAGGCGTGCATGTATTGCGGGTACCAGTGAGGTGATTACGCCTATGCTCAGCTCCTCATTGACTACGATAGCGGTATTCGTGCCGTTGATTTTCATGAGTGGTATTGCCGGTGCTATCTTCTATGATCAGGCTTTTTCTGTAACAGTGGGGCTGATGGTATCTTATTTTACAGGTATCATGCTGTTGCCGGTGCTCTATATGCTGGTATACCGCACAGGGCTGCGTAAGTCATGGTTCTCGCGTATCCGTATCAATAATCCTATAAAGGATCATACGCTCGACCGTTTTTACGATGCAGGAGTCTATTTTATATTTGCCCATAAAACGGCAAGTGTGCTATTCTGTATCATTTCTATTCCCTTGTGCGTATTTATGTTCTATTTCATAGGTAAGGAACGTATGCCGGAAATAGATCAGAATGAGCTGATTGCCCGTGTGGAATGGAATGAGAATATCCATGTGGACGAAAACCGCCACAGGGTAAATGTTTTATTTGAGACATTGAGAGAAGGGACAGTGGAGCAAACCGCCGCTATCGGACAACAAGATTATCTTTTAAATCGGGAACAGGCTCTTTCCTCTTCGGAAGCCGAGCTTTACTTTAAGACAAAAGTCCCCTCGGAAATAGCTTTTTTACAGGAAAAAGTCTATCGCTTGCTCAAGTCAGAGTATCCATTGGCTGTTGTCTCTTTTTCGCCTCCTGAAACAGTGTTTGAGAAACTGTTTGTGACGGGAGAAGCAGATATTGTGGCTGAACTCTATTCTCGCAATAAGGAAAAAGTGCCGACTGCTGATGAATTGCGTGGTCTGGAGAATGAATTTATAACTCGCACGGGATATGCTCCTACAGGTATTGCTTTTGAAAATCAGTTGAATATCCGCATTAATAAGGAAAAACTATTACTGTATAATGTTTCGTATGATGAGCTGTATCGTGTGCTGAAGACTGCTTTCAAAGAGAACAGTGTGGCGACTCTTCACTCTTATCAGCAATATCTGCCGATCAGTATTGTAGGAGAGGAGCAGACTGTGAACACTATTTTGCAAGAGACACTGGTGCGGACACGGGCGGACAAGGACGGTGTTGAATATTTGCCTTTGCGTGAACTGGTATCGGTGGTGACGGCGGAAGACTTGAAAGCCATAACTGCAGGACGTAACGGAGAGTATGTTCCTTTCCGCTTCTACGAGGTGCAAAAAGCAGAACCACTGATGCGGCAAGTGAAAGAAGTTGCGGATGCTACCGGAGATTGGGATACAGCTTTCTCAGGAAGTTTCTTCTCCAATCGCAAGATGTTGGATGAACTGGTAGTCATTCTGTTTATTTCTATTCTGTTGATGTATTTTATTCTGGCGGCACAGTTTGAGAGTTTTGTGCAACCGCTTGTCGTACTGCTTGAAATACCGATAGACGTAGCATTTGCCCTGGTACTGCTGTGGATATGCGGACATACGCTGAATCTGATGTCTGCTATCGGCTTAATCGTAACGTGCGGTATCATTATCAATGACTCTATCTTGAAACTTGATGCGATCAATGAATTGCGTAAGACGGGGATACCACTTCTGGAAGCTATCCATGAGGCGGGAAGGCGCAGGTTGCGCCCCATTATTATGACTTCGCTGACTACCATCTTTGCTATGGTGCCGTTGTTATTCTCTTTCGATATGGGATCGGAATTGCAGAAACCGCTTTCTATTGCTATGATTGGGGCGATGTTTATCGGTACACTGGTCAGTCTGTTCATTATTCCTTTGATATATTGGTTTATTTACCGGAACAAAAAAGCTTGATACAATGAAGAAACTTAGTTTGATAATTCTATTCGGACTTTCTCTGATACTTCCTGCCATTGCGCAGCAGCAGATAACGCTGGATTTGCAACGAACCATTACCATGGCAAACGACAGTTCGCTGGAAGCTTTCCGTACCAAAAATATGTATCTGTCCGGCTATTGGGCGTACCGCACTTATAAGGCAAACCGTTTGCCGAGCTTGACTCTGAATATGACCCCTGCACAATACAACCGTGACATTACAAAACGTTATGACTCTGAGCAAGACTTGGATATTTACCGTAGTCAACAATCTTTCTATGCATACGGTAATCTGGCCATCAAACAAAATTTTGACTTGACGGGCGGTACGTTCTATCTGGATACGGAGTTGGGGTATATGCGCAGCTTTGGTTCTAATAGTTACACCCAGTATACCAGTGTTCCTATACGTGTAGGCTATTCACAAAGTCTGGTAGGCTATAATCCTTTCCGCTGGGAGCGGAAAATAGAACCGCTGAAATATGAAAAGGTAAAGAAAGAGTATATCTATAATGCCGAACAGGTGTCCGAACAAGCCACTACCTACTTCTTTGAATTGGCTATGGCGCAAGCTGAATATGATTTGGCAAAAGAAAATGTTGCTTCTTCCGATACGCTTTATCGCATCGGTATGCAACGCCTGAAGATAGCCTCTATCAGTCGTGCAGACCTTCTGACACTGAAGCTGGACGTTGTGAACGCCCGCAATACTTTGCAAAATGCAGAGAGTTCATTGAAGCGTGCCATGTTCTCATTGGCTTCTTTCCTTAATTTGGAAAAGAATACAGAAATACGGCTTGTCCTTCCCAGCCGTCCCGGAGAACTGACTATTCCGGTAGATGCCGCTTTGGATGCTGCGCGTACAAACAATCCCAATTTCCTGGGTTTGCGTCAGGATGTATTGGAGGCTGAACAGAATGTGGACAAGACTAGAAAAGAGTCCCGCTTCAATGCCAGTATCAATGCCAGTGTCGGTTTCAATCAGGTGGCAGAGAAGTTTGGCGAAGCCTACAATCGACCCATGCAACAGGAGATGGTTTCTGTCAGCGTTTCTATCCCTTTAGTGGACTGGGGGGTGCGTAAAGGCAAATACAATATGGCTCGTAATAACCTGAATGTGATAAAGACCTCTTCCCGCCAGAGCGAGATCAGTATTGAAGAAGAAGTCATTATGACCGTGAGCGATTTCAATGTCCAGCAAGATCTGGTGACAAGTGCCGAGGAAGCCCTCGATCTCTCTATCCTGGCATATAATGAAACCCGCCAGCGTTTCATCATCGGCAAAGCCGACATCAGCAGCCTTACCCTGTCATTGAACCGTCAGCAAGAGGCCCAGCGCAACTATATATCGGCTCTGAAGAACTATTGGCTGAACTACTACAAAATCCGCAAACTGACCTTGCATGATTTTGCCAGTGGCTTCTCCCTTTCCGACAAGTTCGACTATAGCCATTAATCCTGCGTTGGTCGTGGCTTTTAATCTTTAATTGTTAATTTTTAATTATGCAACGTCTCTCTCCTTTCACCCTCATCGTCACCTTTGTCTGTCTGGCACTGGTGGGTTTGGCTCTGGTTCCGATGCTTCCGGTCAAGCTGAACCCGTCGCGTACATTGCCGGGCTTCACGGTGCGCTTCAGTATGCCGGGCACTTCGTCGCGGGTGGTGGAAATGGAGGCGACGAGCAAACTGGAATCCATGTTGGCCCGTATCAAAGGGGTAAAGGCCATGTATTCTACTTCCGGTAACGGTTATGGCTCGATAACGGTAGATTTGGATAAACATGCGGATGTGGATGCAGTACGTTTTGAAGCTTCCACAATCATTCGACAGACGTGGTCGCAATTACCTTCCGGAGTGAGCTATCCGTATATCGATATGAAAGTACCCGATGAGAATGCATCCCGCCCGTTTCTTTCGTTTACACTGAATGCACCCTCCACGCCTATACTGATACAACAATATGCAGAAGAGCATATCAAGCCCCGATTGGCTCAACTTCAAGGCATTTATAAGATTGATTTAAGTGGCGCTACTCCGATGGAGTGGCGGTTGGAGTATGACAGTGAACAACTACGGACCTTGGGTGTCAGTATCTCAGATATCCGTCAGGCCATCCAGTTACACTATAATAAGGAGTTTCTGGGTACGCACAACATGGATACGCCCGAAGGCAAACAATGGATACGCTTGGTGTTGGTGCCGGATGGAGTCAGTGGGCGGTTCGATCCTTCGGATATCACTGTGACGGCTTCCGACGGAAAAATCATCCACTTGGATGAACTCGTGAAGGTGGCTCATGTGGAAGAAGATCCTCAAAGTTATTATCGTATCAATGGTTTGAATTCCATTTATATGTCGATCACAGCGGTGGAAACTGCCAATCAGTTGCAATTGAGCAATGAAGTAATGGCGGAAATGGAAGATATACGCCTGACATTGCCTCCCGGCTATGAGGTGCATACCAGTTATGATGCTACGGAATATATTCGTGAAGAACTTAATAAAATTTATTTCCGTACCGGATTGACAGTACTTATTTTGCTGGTGTTTGTCTGGATTATCACATTGAATCTGAAATATCTGCTTCTCATAGTTACCAGCTTGGCAATAAACATTGCCGTTGCAGTTATTTTCTACTATATGTTCGGTCTGGAGATGCAATTGTATTCATTGGCAGGGATTACTGTGTCCTTGAATCTTGTGATAGACAGTACTATCGTTATGACCGACCATATCTTGCACCGGCGTAATCTGAAAGCATTCATGTCTGTGCTGGCGGCTACTTTGACCACGATGGGGGCTTTAGTCATCATTTTCTTTCTGGACGAGAAGATCCGGCTGAATTTGCAGGATTTTGCTGCTGTAGTGATTATTAACCTGGCAGTTTCTCTTTTTGTTGCTCTTTTCTTTGTACCGGCTATGATTGAAAAGATTAGTTTGGTGAAGAAATCTTCAAAGAAGACCTTGCGGCACAAAAACAGGCGAATGTTATTTCGTCCTTATCAGTGGTTGCAGAATGCGAAGCAATGGGTGCACCAACATATACGTATTCGCAGGTTGACTGTTTATTTTACCCATTTCTATCAGGCGCTTATTCGTTTTCTTCTCCGTTGGCGGGTGGCGGTGTGCGTTGTGCTGTTGTTGGGGTTCGGATTGCCGGTCTTCCTTCTTCCTGAGAAGTTGGAAGGAGAAGGTAAATGGGAAGAAAGGTATAATAAGACATTGGGATCTTCTACCTATAAGGAAAAAGTGAAACCTATAGTGGATAAGGCTTTAGGCGGAAGCTTACGGCTGTTCGTTCAGAAGGTATACGAAGGAAGCTATTTTAGTCGTAATGAGGAAGTTGTGCTTTATGCCAATGCCAATCTGCCAAATGGAAGTACGCTGGAGCAAATGAATACATTGGTGAAGCGCGTAGAGACTTATCTTAGTGGTTTTAAGGAGATCAAGCAGTTCCATACTTCTGTGTATAATGCACGTAGAGGGAATATTCAGATTTACTTTAAGAAAGAATACCAGCATAGCGGTTTCCCGTATACACTGAAAGCAAATCTGATAGGTAAAGTTTCCGAACTGGGTGGCGGCAGCTGGGATGTATATGGCCTGCAAGATCAGGGATTCAGTAATGACGTTCGTGAAAGCGCAGGTTCTTATCGTATCAAGATGTACGGTTATAATTACGATGAACTTTATGCATGGGCCGAGAAACTGAAAGAAGTATTGCTTTCGCACCGCCGCATAAAAGAGGTATTTATTAAGTCGGAATTCTCTTGGTGGAAAGATGATTATCAGGAATTCTATTTCAACCTGAATAAGGAACGCATGGCTCAGGAAGGTATTGATGCACAACACCTGTTTGCAGCTATTCAGCCGATATTCGGTAAGAACATGCAGGTGGGTTCGGTCATGACGGAAAGTGGCACGGAGAGTGTGAAACTTTCTTCACGTCAGTCACGTGATTATGATGTGTGGGCTATGCAGTTCTTCCCGTATGGTGCGGATGATGGAAAGCATTATAAGCTTTCCGAATTGGCTACGGTGGAAAAGGGGCAGATGCCGCAGCAGATAGCCAAAGAGAACCAGCAATACCGTCTTTGTCTGCAATATGAATATATCGGTTCGTACGAACAAGGTAATAAGATACAGAAGCGGGACTTGGAAGAGTTTAATAAGCTGCTTCCAATGGGATATACAGCCGAGTCGGATAGCCAGTCGTGGGCATGGAACAAGAAAGATAATAAGCAATATCTGTTGTTGTTGGTTGTGATTGCTATTATTTTCTTTACGACGAGTGTGCTGTTCAATTCGTTAAAACAACCTTTAGCTATCATTTTCGTCATTCCGGTATCTTATATCGGTGTATTCCTCACATTCTACTGGTTCCGCCTGAATTTCGACCAGGGAGGTTTTGCATCCTTTGTATTGCTTTGTGGTATTACCGTGAATGCCAGTATTTATATTTTGAATGAGTATAACAGTATTCGCCGCCGCTTTCCGCGCCTTTCCATGCTTCGTGCTTATACAAAGGCATGGAATGCTAAAATAGTGCCTATTTTCCTCACGGTAGTTTCCACGATTCTGGGTTTCATCCCTTTCATGGTGGGGACGGAGAAAGAGGCTTTCTGGTTCCCATTGGCGTCGGGTACTATTGGTGGGTTAATCATGTCTATTATCGGTATTTTCTTCTTTTTACCGGTGTTCTGTCTACCGAGAAAGAAAATACTCAAATCAAAACTGCATAAAGCTTAGAGGAAATTCATCTACAGAAATACTAAGGCATACTGGCAGAAATGTAAGTTTGAAATGGATGATGTTTATGAAAATCAGTATATTTGTAGCATCATACATGAATAATAACCTATGCATATTATATTGAAACTGCTATTGCTACGGGAACGGCTGTTTTGTTTGTTATTTCTTTTCGGGATGACTGTACTTGCAGCATCTTGTCAGCTCCCTGAAAGGGAAGTTTCTGTTCGTCGCACTACGACTTTAAGAGCTGCCGACACAGTACAAAGCCCGTCGTTGAAGGGTCTTATCTATTGCTATTATGGTCGTCAAGATCTAAATAGGGGGCACTCTGAGGATGCATTGCATTATTTCTCGCAAGCAGCCGGGTTGTTCAAACAGAAGTCTTTGACAGGGTCTTATGCCAATGCTTTGCGAAATATGGGGCGTGCCCATCTTCTATCTTCCCGTCCGGATAGTGCTTTATATTGTTACTTGCAGGCGCAAGAGGCTGTAGCTGACTTCGATCCCATCTTATTTATGGATATTTCTACCGAATTATCTGTTATATGTCAAAATGTGGAAGATTGGGAAGAGGCTAAACGGCAAATGCTTCAATATCGTAGGAGATCGGCAACAGACGAACTTCCGATGCGACGGTCTTCTATGATAGGGATGTTCCTGATAAAGGAGGATTTTATGAATGGAAGGAAGCGGAGTCTGAGTGCATTACAAAGTGAAAAGTTTAAGATAGAAGATTATCGCCGGTTCGCTTCAGAATATCAGGAGCTTTATATGGATTGGTGTCGGATGAATGAAGAACTGCAGGAATTGGATCGTGATATAAAGGAGAAATATAATAATGAAGTCTTGAAGAATGAAAACCAGAGGATTAGGAATGAGTTGCTGAGCCGTAAGGTATGGTTGCTGTCTATCGGTTTCGGAGCAATGTTTTTGGTTGTAATTGGCTTTGTGTCTTTCCATTTATATAAACGGAATATTCGGAGGCGTATCGAAAGTTTGCTTGCCCGTCTGAAAGAGAATGAGAAACAATTGGATGAAGGAAGGGTGGAATCGGAAGAAGAACGAGAGCAATTATTGCAAGAGAATAAAGAGTTGTCTCAACAGATAGAAAGGTTGTCCGTCCGGCAAAAGGATAAGGATGAATTGAACTCTTGTTTGCAGAAACTGAATATATCCTATACAAAACAACTGAAAGAATATCAGGAAATTCATTCGTTATTGCCTGTTGAGCGTACACTTGCACTGAGTCGGTTATGTCAGTTGCGTTGCCAGCCAGTATGTGGGTTGGTGAAATCGGATGAGGAATGGGGGGAGATATTTGGAGTAATTGATACTCTTTATGGTGATATATCGGCAAAACTGGATGATTATAAACTTGGCATGCAGGAACGGAGAATCTGTTATCTTATCCGTGCCGGGTTTACTAATGCCATGATTGCTACTGTTACTAATGTGACTGTCGATGCTATTGCGAAGTCGAAGCAACGTATGAAGGGCAAATTATTGTTGTCTGTTGGCGATACTTTTGATGACTTTATACGGAAATTGTAAAAAAGGGAAGAAAGAATTGTCCGGTTGAGACTCTTGTTTTTGCTTTAATTATTGGGGTAATGTATTGATTTTTAGTATTGTAACCTATTTGTCTTTTGTCCGGTATCTTTTCTTGTTTAAGTGTAGTATCCTGCCTAACTTTGCTACATTCCAAGTCGGGATGTTAGCTGCATTTCAACTTTGATGCTGATACCGTATAGTATTAATCGTAATGGAGTAGCTGGCTGTTATGATGGATAGGGCGGAGACTTTTTCTTTTATACGAATGGGTTGGGTGGAGATAGGGATAATTATAAACCTTTATTTTGGGTGATTGCTACAACTAATGGGACGATTCTTTCTATTCGTCGGGCTTCACAAGAAAAAGTGAGACAGACATCTTATAAACTTTACAATAATTTATCTGCTAATCAAACATATAGTGATTCATTTATATTTTGGGATTTATTTAATGATACTATATTTTATGTGAATTCGGAGAAAGTGAATATGGCCTATTTGTGGAAAAAAGATAATTATCGTGTTCGAGAGTCAGACTATGATTCTTTGGGCAATAAGAGGTTGTTTTCTCTCAACCTGTTTGATACAAAGAGGTTTTTGTGGATTTTTTGGACAAGTATGGATGTTTCTGATTTATCTAAAAAAAGTATGACTTTATATGATAGAAAGACAAAACAAATCTATCGTTTTGATAATTTATATATTTCGGAGAAAAATTCTAATGTTAGATTGCCCATTAATTTGTCGACTTATATGCAATATAAGGGCCGTGAATATATATTATTTGAAATGAAGTCTAAAGATTTATATAATATTCCGGGTGCATTACGTTGGGGGATAGATGAAAATGACGAGGAAGGTAATCCGGTATTAGTCTTGGTACGATTGAAAGATGAATGAAAATCTATAATTATTGAATACATGAAAACACTATTATCAACCTATTTGCATGAGTTACATATTCCATTTACCAGAAGCTATGCCGATAAGCTTTTTGTAAAGTTGAAAAGAATGAAAAAAACTTTATGTACAACTGCTGTTTTAACGTTTGTTTGGATCGTTATTCCTAATATTTTTTTAACTTTGTAAAAATTAGATTTTGGAGTAAGAAATGAAATACTGCATAATACTGGTCTAAATATATTTGTATTATACAACATTAGTGTCCCGTTAAAATTGGGACAAATTAAAATTTTATAAATAAGCTGACTTTAAAATTTACAACTGCTATTAATACTTAGAGCTTTAGAACTATAAAAAAATGATATAGTGTTGGTACTAAAATCGTAATTTCAAATCGTTGCACTTGAAAAATCTCAGTAATAAGTTAGGTTTTAATGATTTCAAAGAACCTTTTGTAAATTTAGCGGGACAGCTTATACAACTAAAATAAAAATACTATGAGGACTTCATCTTATAACATATTGACAAGAGTTGATGAACAAGAAGGCTTATATGCTATTCTGAATGCTTATACTCAAGCTTTTGATATTGTAAATACTGAAGTTTATAATTATCTCCGAGTAAATGGAGAGAATAACAAGATAACAGAAGAAACACGAGACACTTTAGTTAAAAGAGGTTATTTAACATCTTTATCCCAGAAAGATGAACTGGAACTCGTTAAGCAATTATTGGATAGGGCTTATGATGAAGCTCGTTTAAAAAAAAATAGTTTCCATTTTATACTTTCGTATGACTGTAATCTTAGATGTGTTTATTGTTATGAAGATCCTGTTTTAAATGGGAGTATGTGTCTACCCAAAAGGCAAATTACCAAAGAACAGGTAGATAAAGCTTTTGAAATAATAATAGAGAAAAATGCGAATGGAACGAACAATAAAAAGATAGCATTATATGGTGGGGAACCTTTTTTGGCGGAAAACTATGATATATTGATATATATAGTTGAAAAGGGGAAGGGTCTAGGGTATAGTTTTTCTGTTACTTCTAATGGCTATGATATAGATAAGTATTTGGATTATATTAAAGATAATAAAGTTTTTTCTTTTCAGATCACACTTGATGGTATTGCTGAAATACATAATAAGAGAAAGCCACATTATAAAAATGAAGATTCATTTGAAAAAATTTCTGCTAATATCGATAGTTTACTAAAGTTAGGAATTCCGGTAACAGTAAGGATAAATACGGATACATACACAATGGAATATATTGATCAACTATTGGAATTTTTTAAAGAAAAAGGTTGGTGTAAATATAAACATTTTATGGCTTATTGTGCTCTTTTGCGTAAGGAAATAACGAAGAAGGAGGATGGCCTTCCTTCTCCAAAAGCTATCTTTACTCAAAGTGATTTTTGTCGTTCTTATTACAATAAGAAACTGTTTGTGTTGAGTGAAGGTAAATTGAAATGTCAAGATTATGATACTTCCGATATGTTAAAGAGTTTATTGCAAGGTAAGTTTTTGCCTTATAAAGGATGTTTTTGTGGGGCTCAATCTGCTATGATAATTTTTGATCCATTGGGAGATGTCTATTCTTGTTGGGATGTTGTAGGAATTAGAGAGCAAAGAGTAGGACGATATATGCCTGAGTTTGAGTTGGATGAAGAATTATCTAAAAGATGGTTTGATGTTAGGATTAGTGAATATAAATGTGTAAAATGTAAGTATGTATTATTTTGTGGTGGCGGATGTCCTTCTTTTTCTTTTCGAGATAAGGGAAAGGTGGAACCTGGAACATGCAATGATTATCCCAAACTATTTACATTTTTGATGCGACAAGTTTATAATGATTATTTAAAGAATAGTTGGCGTGAATAGTAGTTTGAATGAAGTTATATGTTTGTTGTCTGACATAGACAGTTTACGAAAGTGGGCTATGCCTGTGGAATGTTTTTCTTTGTGCAATTTAATTCAGCAAATAGAGAAAAAAGAAATTTCTGACGAAATATTTTTCTTATCTGGATTAGAATTTTCTTTGCTCAATTTTTATGGGTATCTGAAGATGAATAAAAAGTTGGTCTTTTTATCTATTGAATTAGAAAAAAAATTGTATTCTGATTTTTCTTCGATAAATATTTGTGAATTGAAAGAACAATTAGACAATGTTATGGAAAAGTATTCTATGATTATTTCAAAACCTATTATAGTAAAAATGCTGCGATGACACACGAACAAATTTCGCATAAAATAGTCACAGCTTTACATGTTGCTTATCCGGATGCTTCAATTGGGGTTGGTGGTTCTGTTGCTGAAGGAACATATCATGAAGATAGTGATATTGATATCCTGTTTTTGAGAGAAGGACAGACGGAATCTTATTCTGTGTCTTTTGTCTATGAGGGAATTGATATCAGTATTTTTAGTTTTTCCATGTCTTTCTTTAATAGTAATGATAGGAAATATTTGTATACATATCATAATATGCCGATTACTTTTATATCGGGTGTTTCTGTACTTTATGATGAGAAGAGGCTAATAGAAGAAATACGAAAGATAGTGGATAATCTTTTAGAGAGGCGTTCTTTTTTGAGGGAACTTTTGATTAAAGATTTGAAAAATGGGATAGAAAAACTGTTCAATTTTCAATCCCAGTCTGTATTGGAGCGCAAACGAATTTATTATGATATTATACACAGTATAGTTTATATTTTCTTTTTGAAAAAATACCCTGATAAAATTATTAATAAGCAATATGGGAGGAATCCTTTTACTATAATAGCTTCTGAAGATTATTATCTGTATGTGAATTTGAAAATGTGTGGGTGCTATACTTCTTTTTCATTTAGTAAGTTGAAAAGTCTTTTTGAAAACCATATACTAACTAATTATTGAGATTATGAGAAACAAAAAGGAAATTGTATCTTTAAATGCCGTTAAGTTTGAAGCTGTTGATGGCATGAGTTTGGATGAAAGATTGGAAAAATTAACATCCAAGGAGTTGAAAGCAGTAAAAGCAGGTGATGATTGCCAGTGGATGGATTATTATGGTTGTGATACGATGTGTAATGGGGTGAATGCATATTATTGTCCTGATAAGAAACCTGATGATTGGTGTAATGCTCATGGAGATTGTGGAGGTCATTGTAGCTTTGAATGTGGCGGCACTTATGAGGGAGGATTAGGATGTATTTATTATGATATCTGTTTTATTATGACGTAAAATAATAGAGCTAAAATGAGATATATTGTTATTTTGTGTTGCTTCTGTTTGTTTTCCTTTCTTTCTTATGCTCAGACAAAAGGGAAAATATTGGATGGCAAAACACTGTTAGGTTTAGAAGGGGTAAATATTTATATTTTCAAAGATACTCTAGGTATTGGCATTACAAATGAGAAAGGGGAATTTGATTTACAAATGTTCCGGCATTGTTTGGATAATGATACTATAGTCTTTTCTTATATAGGTTATCAGACACTAAAGTGCGGGTTAAAGAAACTGAAAGAGAATGACTATCAAGTTCTTTTGTTTGAAGCATCACAGTGTCTTGGTGAAGTTAATATTACAGCAAAACGGAGATCTTATTTTTTGGATTTTAAATTTGTTTCTACTATGCCAAAAAGGTTGTTTTCATTTGGCTCTTTTTTGCTAGGACATAAACTATATATTGTTGCGGGAGATGAAACTGAAACAAAGCTAAATAAATTGGGGATGGAATACTGGGAATATCGTTCTTCTAATATATATGTATACGATATTGAAAGAAATCTTTGGGAAACAAAAAAATATAAAGTTGAAGATCGGGCTTGTCATGCTGCACATTTTTATAATAATCGTATTTTTATTTTGGGAGGAGTTAGATATTCGACCAACCGGCGCATGGAATATACAGATGAAAAGATGGAGATGTACGATTTGACAAAAGATACACTATATGTAGAATCTGTCAATCCTCATCCGGCTAAGAATTTCACTTCTTTGATTTATGACAATTTATTGTTTGTGATCGGAGGATCTTCTAAAAAGAATGTGTTTTGGGATAAGATTCATGCTCTTGATTTGAAACGCGGATACTGGTATGAAATAGGAGATATACCGGAAAAAATGCAAAGAGAGATGAATGGCATTTTGGTCGGGCATAATGTTTATTTTTTTGGTGGAAAGCGTACTATTCCTTTATGGGATATAAATTCTTATAATTTATTGACCGGAGAATGGAAAAGTCTTTGTGATTTGAAAGAAGCGGTCAGCTATCCGGCATTAGTAACCCATAATAACTTGATATTCATTTATGAGTATAATACGTTGCAAGTTTACAATGTTTCTACCAATATGTTGTATTCTTATCCTATTAATTTAGAATTGGAATATTCCAGTATGCATTATTATGACAGTAAACTTTATATTGTCGGAGGGTGTAGAACTGGCGGTTTCGGGACTGTTCATCCGACGGCAAAGGTGGTTAGTGTTGATGTGAGCCAATTATATAAGGATTAATAGAAGTGGTTGTGTTTTATGAAAAGTTTTCCGTTCTATAATCAATTGGACAAGAAGGATTGTGGTCCTGCCTGTTTGCGTATGATAGCTAAATATTATGGGAAAAGCTATTCATTGCCAACTCTTCGTAAATGTGCTTATATTACAAGGGGGGGAGTTTCTTTGATGGGACTTAGTGATGCAGCGGGAACTATTGGTTTTAAAACGATGGGATTACGTATAACATTAGATCAGTTGGTAAATGATGTGCCTTTACCTTGTATTCTGTATTGGAAACAGAACCATTTTGTAGTATGTTACGGTATAAAAAAGAGGAGGAGACATTATCATTTTCTGATAGCAGATCCAGCCAAGCAACCGATAAGTTATGCAGAAGAAGAATTAAAAAAAAGTTGGTTGTCAATGGAAAATGCAGGGTGTGAAGTTGGAGTCGCGTTAGCTTTAGAACCCACAATAGATTTTTTAGAGTATGAAGACGAATTGGAAAATAACGGTCATAAGCTAAGCTTTTTTATTAAATATCTTACCCTTTACAAGAAGCAATTGCTACAATTAATGTTGGGAATACTTCTTGTCTCTTTACTACAACTTATACTTCCTTTTTTGACCCAAGTGTTAGTAGATGTAGGCATTCGCAATGGAAATTTGAATTTTATAACTTTGGTACTGGTTGCTCAGGTAATAATTTCTATATCACAGCTTTCTGTTGAATTTATTCGTAGTTGGATATTACTTCATGTTAATACACGTATTTCTATAACCTTAATATCTGATTTCTTAATAAAATTGATGAAATTGCCGTTACATTTTTTTGATACAAAGTTATTAGGAGATTTAATGCAACGTATCAGAGATCACAATCGTATTAGATCATTTCTTATGGGATCGTCTATTACTACCTTATTTTCTTTTGTCAATTTCTTTATTTTTGCCTTTGTTCTTGCTTATTATAATTTGACAGTGTTAGGTATCTTCTTATTGGGTAACACTTTGTATGTGTGTTGGATACTCGTTTTTATGAAGTATCGGCGGGAATTGGATATACGCCGTTTTGCACAAGCGGCAGGCGAACAAAGCAACCTGATACAAATTGTAACTGCTATGCAGGAAATCAAACTAAACAACTGTGAGACTCAGAAACGCTGGCAGTGGGAACGTATACAGGTGAAACTTTTCAAAATTAGTATAAAAGGTTTGGCACTGGGACAGATTCAGCAAGTGGGTTCCATATTCTTTAATCAAACTACCAATATTGTGATTTCCTTTATTGCGGCAAAAGCCGTAATAGATGGACAGATGACGTTGGGTATGATGATGTCTCTGACCTATATTATCGGTCAGTTGAGTTCTCCGGTATCTTCTTTTATTGGTTTTGCACAGCAATTTCAGGATGCCAAAATTAGTTTGGAGCGTCTGAACGAGATACATGGACGGAAAGACGAGGAACAGGATATTTCGTCAAAACTTACAGTGTTGCCGGAAAAAGGGGATATACGGATAGAGAATGTTTCATTCAGTTATGACGGTGCAAACAGGGATTATGTATTGGATGATGTTTCTTTACACATTCCTCAGCATAAAATGACCGCAATTGTAGGGGCGAGCGGTAGTGGTAAAACTACTTTGATAAAATTGATGCTTGGTTTTTATACTCCCAATAAAGGAGCGATCAAGATACAGGATACTCCGTTAGAGAACATTAATCCACATTTATGGCGTGCCCGAACCGGATCTGTGATGCAGGATGGTTTTATATTCTCCGAGACAATTGCACAGAATATTGCGGTAGGTGAGGAGCAAATTGATATTGAACGTTTGAGACATGCGGTGACCATTGCCAATATCCGTGATTTTATAGATTCCTTACCGTTGGGATACAATACTAAAATCGGTATGGAAGGAAATGGCATCAGCCAAGGGCAGAGACAGCGTATTTTGATAGCCCGTGCGGTGTATAAGAATCCGGATTACCTGTTTTTTGATGAAGCCACCAATGCACTGGATGCGAATAATGAGCGCGAGATAATGGAGCATTTGCATGAATTTTATAAAGGGAAAACAGTTGTAGTAGTGGCTCACCGGCTGAGTACGGTGAGGGATGCAGATAATATTATAGTACTGGATAAAGGTAAAATAGCCGAAGAGGGAACCCACAAGGAATTGGTAGAACGGAAGGGGTTATATTACCGGTTGGTAAAGAATCAATTGGAGTTGGGTAATTAGAAATTGGTAATTTAAGACAGTGGAAGAGGAGAAGAAATATAAAGAGATAGAGCTGCGTAGCGAGGAAGTGCAGGAAGTGATGAATCACATTTCCCCTTGGGTGGTGAGATGGGGGATAACTGTGCTGTTCATTATTCTGTTGGCTTTACTGGCAGGGTGCTGGATATTTAAATATCCGGATGTCTTGCAGGCGGAAGTGACACTGACCACTGAAGAACCTCCCGCTTTTATATTGGCGCGCTCTATGGGTAAAATAGATACTTTATATGTACACAATGGCGATACGGTGAAGGCAGGCGAACATTTGGGAGTCATTCAGAATGCTTCTGTTACGGAAGATGTACTATGGCTGACAGACCGTATGAAAGACTGGGAAATAGCAGGTTATGAACCGGCGAAAGGGGCCGAGTATTTTATAGGTAAGCGTTTGCAATTAGGAGAATTGCAGTCTGCATACGCTTCATTTATGATTGCTCTTTCAGATTACGTTCGCTTTATCGAGCAAGATTATTATGCAAAGAAGATGGATGCGGGAAAAAAACAACTGGCTGGGCAGCGTTCTTACCTTAACTTGGTGGAGCGTGAACATACACTGACCGAAAAAGAAATGGAACTGGCGCAGAGTATGTACGACCGGGATTCCATTTTGTATGCGAGAAATGCAATGATTGTGGCAGAATTTGAAGAGTCGGGCAGCCGTTATTTGCAGAGTTTACGTACCAGAGAGACTTCAGGCATGAGTTTGTTGCAGGCTGAAATGCAATTAAAACAACAGGAGGAAAACTTGCTGGACTTGGGTAAACAGGCTTATGATGAGGAACAGAACCGCAGGCTTGAATTGAAAAATGCAATTGAGCAGCTTCAGGCACAACTGAGTTCGTGGGCACAGAACTATCTGTTTAGTAGTCCTATTTGCGGTAAGATAACTTTTATGACAGTTTGGAGCCGCAATTAGAATGTACAGTCGGGTGAGACTGTTTTTGTGGTTCAGTCTTCCGAAGATTCGAATGTGGTTGGTAAAGCCAAACTCCCTTTACAAGGTTCGGGAAAGGTGCAGGTGGGACAGAAAGTGCATATCCGTATGGATAATTACCCCGATCAGGAATTTGGTTATGTGAGAGGGAAGGTGGAAAGTATTTCTCCGGCTCCGACGGAAGATGGACTTTATGTTGTGGAAATAGTATTGCCGGAAGGTTTGCATACGAATTATGGTAAAACCCTTCCGACTTTACGTGAATTGAAAGGTACGGCAGACATTATATTGGCAGACAGAAATGTATTGGAACGTTTATTAGCCCCGTTAAGGAAGATAGTAGAATACGAAGACTAATTCTTCAGCAGTATAATTCCGGCAATAATATGAGGAAAATCTTCCCCCATATTATATGCCAGGATTTCTTATCTATTTATAAGCTGTCTGATATCGAGTTGTACTTTTCAGCTTTTTCCCGGGAACATCGTGCAGTTTTGGGCGGCTTGGACGTATGTTATAGGCGTTCATCCACTTTTCAAGGATATCACGAAGTTTTTGTAGTTCCTGATTATATGCATTTTCTACAACCAGATTTCTCATTTCCCCTCTATCATTCTGCATATCAAACAGTTGTTCACGATGTCTTCCTTTATCATAAAGCACATATTTATAACGTTCACTGCGTACCACCCAGCCTCTTGTCTTGCTACCGTCAAACCGTGTTTCGGTGATGATATATTCTTGATGCAAGGCTTGTGGGTTGCCTGCTTCCACAATTTTCCGGAAAGACTTTCCGGCTGTCCCCTCCGGCATTTTGGCACCTGCCCAGTCGCATACGGAAGCGAAGAAATCTATACCGTTACTGATAAGCTGAGGTAATACTTTGCCTGCATTCTTCTTGCCGGGTAGGGTTACGATAAGAGGAATGTTGATAACTTCTTCATATAAAGCGGATTTCTGGTTCCAATGGTGAGCCCCTATACCATCTCCGTGATCACTGGAGAAGATCACTACTGTATTCTTCCAAAGATCATTCTTATCAATGGCATCAATAATTTTTCCGATCTCCTTATCTACTTTTTCTACCAAACGATAATAGGTATAACGGTACATACGCCAGTCTTCGGGAGTAAAACCAGCAGTTGGATATACATTATAATTGTTTGCTCTTTCGCTTTCAATGACATCGGCATCGTAAGGATTCTTGGCGAAATTGGCAGGTACTCCCGGGCAGTCCCGTATATCAGGCGTATCGATATTTCCATAAGGGAAGTTTTGGCTCCGCGCGTATTCGCAGATATTATGCGGATTGTCATAAGAAGCTACTAGAAAAAACGGCTTTTTATGTTTGCGTGAGAGGTATTCGGCGCAGGCTTCTGCCAGTCCATCGTCACTATGTTTGTATATGTTGTCGAAGCCGTATTCTTTGTCGGGGACATCAAGAAGAGGGAGATGCCATTTACCGCCATAAGCACAATCATATCCGGCATTCTTTATTAAGGTGCCTAATGTCTGTGTCTTGAGAGAGTCGGGCATCGGTGAACCATTGACTGACATTCCTACTGCATCCGGATAGTGCCCCGTAAACATGGCTCCACGTGAAGGACCGCTGAGCGGAGCGGTGCAATAAGCATTATTGAACATTACGCCGGCAGCTGCCAATCGGTCGAGATTGGGAGTGTGCAGGTCCGGATTTCCGGCACAACTCATGGCGCTGGCTGTCTGTTGATCCGTGAATATATAGATGATATTGGGACGTTCGGCCGCAGAAGCCGCAGAAGAGCATAGCAAAGAAAAAAATGCCAGATGCTTCATTGGAATTTGTTTTACCATATTATTAGCTTTCATGATTTAATATTCGGTTTTATATTTCAGGTTTCGGCAAGGAATCAACCAGTCTTTTCTCTATTCTCTTTCCGCCTACCTGATCGACGATAGTCGTAGCACCCTTATTCGAATTATAGTTGAATTCCAGTGAAGCACCGTTCTGCTTATTCTCTATGTGTAGGAACGCTTTACTTTCACTATCCAGATTACATTCAATACCCCATCCTTCTACTGTAATGCGATTTCCCTGATGATTTATCACGGCATCGGCACGGTTGTTTCCATGTACATCGATTATATTGAGAAAAAACACTTTATTGCAAGGAGTTGTCGTTGCCGTAAAATGATAATGATTAGCAAGAGCCTTGCCAAGACGCTTTTTCCAGTCAAGGGCGGCTACAAAGAATGTATCCGTTTGTGCATAAGTCATCTCCTGTGAAGAATATAAATGAGCTATTGATATTCCATCCGCTTTATTCTTACCCAAGATGCGCAATCCTCCTTCTTCCTTAACCACCTTCATAGGTAGTTCCACCGTATGTAGCAGATAGTTCCATTCTATCGGTTCTTTGCCGGCCAGTTCATCGTAAACAACAAACAAACCCGAACGTCCGAGCTGAACGATATGCCTTCGGAAGAATTCCAGCTTATTTTCATCCCAACCTTTCTCCGGTGTAAATTGAGTGCCGGACAAACGTCCGCGTTCCAGCCACAACGGAGAAACTACTTTCCCATAGGCGTTGGAGGCATCGCCTACAACGTAAGAGATTTCTTCACCTTCATAGTAGCGGGGAATCCAACCATAGCCTTCTGTTCCTATCTTTTGACCCATACCGTTTACTAATATGGAATTATGGGCACGGGTATTCCGGTAGGCATACATACAATGATCATCTGTAAATCCGGTACGATGTCCGCTGCTATAAAAGATAGCTTTACCCCCAAAGAAGGTGTTGAAAGCGTTTTGATTGGCCAAGGCATGGGATGTGGAACCATAAGGACTGCTTCGGAAAGAAAGCATGGCATTGTTGGCATGATGCCCTATGTCGGTATTCATCAGGGCAGTACCTGTTTGTTTGAAGACTTTGGATTCCGGTAGTTCCGACAGATGTTTACTATAAGCAGGCCTTTCCTTCGGGGTTGTGCAGCGATACCAGGTCAAATCTGCTGGTTTGGCTTCGAAAGCTTTCGACAGGATGTCAGGGTCTTCCTGCATAATTTCGTGTACATAAGCAGCTGCCCACGGATTGTTACATTCGCGTGCCAAGGCATCGGCATATCCTACGCGCCCTCCGTTCGGACTGCGTTGTCCTTCATGTGAATTGCCATGACCTCCGGACTTAGAGAAGGGAGGTTGCTGATAGATAACATATAAGGCATTGTTATTATACCACGGATCTGCAAAGAAGTTGAAGCCGGATATGCGTGAGAAAAAGGCCGGTATCTCTATCAAGGTACGTATATTTACATGGAAATAAGCATCCCCATTGTGCCAGCCACCATCTTTATGCAGGCCCGGAAGGCGTGAAATCCATTCATTATAACAGTAATCTGTCCATACGGACGCTTCCGATATTTCACCGACCGTAGCGAATGCCGCCATCGTCAGGATACGGAAAGTCATCTGCCATACGTGGTTGTCTGCAATACGGTTCTCCAGATGGTTCACGTATTCATTATAGAACTTGTCTCCAATTCTGCGGATGTTATCCAACAGCAGTTGTTTCTCTTCCGGTGACAGTAAATTATAAAATCCGTCATACGCGGATGTACTCATAGATAATAGGGTGGACAGGTTAAAGTCACCTGCAAAGTATTTGCTTTTTTGCCAGGAAAGAATTTCACTCAGGCGGTTAATGCCTTCCCGGTAATACTTCTCGTCTTTTGTCAGCAAATAAGCACGAACCAATGCTTCCACGTTGGCCTCTTCTCTGTCTACAATCTTACGGCTCTCACGGATGAGGGCCGATTCACGCTGCACAATGTTGGTCAACGTAACTACATTCGTGGTATCGATCTCTTCCTGAAGATGCTTCAACGGACGGGAAATGCATTGGGAAGCCTTGTCCATATAAGCCCGGGCTTCCGAATTATTTTTATTTTTCGCTATAATCTTTTCCCAGTCAGCTGCATCCAGCAACACACGCGGGTGATGGGAAGGATATTCTGCCAAGACTTTTTCCAAAGTCGGCGGATTGAATTCCGGTGTATCTTTATCTATATAGAATTGGTAAACCGGTGACCATTCTTCAGTACCTTCGGGGGTAACATAAGCATGTTGCCAATACCATTTCCCTTGTGCCAGACACTGGAAAGGATTGAAGAAAGCCCAGGCACGTTCACCGGTAAGGACATTTTTCCGGAAATTCTTGTCTTGGGAGATACGAATCCGGTAAACTACTTTTGGCTTTTCATCTACTTGTCCCGGAACTCCATCCAGTACTGGACCTAAATGAGGGAATTTGTCCGGCCACATGAAACGCGGTGGATTCACCTTGACGTATGTGCCATCGGCAGGAGAGGGAGTTGCACGAACTTCATGCATCAATGTTTCTTCGGAAATCTTTATCACGGCAGGTTGCTCGGAACTGCCACATGCCATTAACAGGCAGAGGGCTGATAAGCCCAAGACTATCTTTTTCATCTCAGAATCTTATTTTTTGTTTTTTGAAGGTGACCAGTTCTTTCAAGCTAACTGTCTTATTATTAACCAAAGGGTGTGCCCAGAAGCCGATAAACGTAATGTATCCCATGAAAATTAGAATAAGCAACATGCCTGTTCGCAACGAAGTGGCGTCGGATACCAGGCTGACGAGCAGCGGGCCACCTGCACCTCCTACTATTCCGGAACAAAGGATGCCTGCAAAAGAACCGTGATTCTGGGTTACTGTATTCAGGGCAAGTGAAAACACTATGGAGTACATCATGGAGATACAAAAGCCTATTGCAGGAAAAGCCCACACCGCTATTTCTGCGGAACCGAATAATGCAATTAACAGCAAACTCATGGAAAGTATGCCCGATATTTGCAGCAAACGCTTACTGTCTATCAACTTCAGCAGGAACATGCCAAACAAACATCCGACAGTCATTGAACCCCAGAAATAACTGATACTTTGCGCACCCACGGTCTTCGGATCAATGCCATGATACTGCTCCAGAAAAGTACTCATAAAAATAGAAACTCCCTGCTCCGTACTGACATAACAAAAGATTCCTAGGAAGAAAAGCCATACGTATCTTTGACGGAACAATTTCTTGTAGGAAGCCGAAGAACCGCTGCGTTCATCATCTTTCAGTTCAATGTGCGGGAAGTGGACCAACGAAACAATGAGCAGCATAATCAGCAATAACACTGTGAATACCCAATAAAGGGAAACCCAGGGAAGAGTGACCGGAGTGATGTCCGCCAAAATATCAAGCAGGAAATTCTTTCCCGGCTGATAGACTCCCGGTGCCAGCGCATGTATTAACCAAGTATAAACCAAAGGACTGATAAACGATGCTACTCCAAACACAAACTGTGCCAATTCGGCTATGAATGCGTAGTTCTCTTCTCCACCGACAACACGCTGCAAAGGGTTAATTACGGTCTGCAACATGGCCATTCCCAAGCCGATAATAAAGGAAGACACCAGTAATATCGAATAAAACGGGAAACATGCAAACAAGACGGTTCCGATAAATGGCATAAGGAAACCGGTAAACAGCACCAGCTTTTCTCCATATTTATCTATCAATATGCCTGCCGGTATCGACATGATGGCATAAGCTAGGAAGAAGGAAGTCGGGATAAATCCCGCCATTGCCAGATCCTTCAGCTCAAAGTTCTGGATAATGTCAGGAATTAACGGCCCGAGAATGTTTGTAATGAATGAAATGGTAAACCAGAACATCATTATCAATGCCAGCATACCCCATTTCTTGTTATTTTTCATAATAATTCGTTTGTTTATAGAATTAGTGATGCTGCACCGATAAGACCGGCTTTATTACCCAATTCGGCTGTTACAATCTTGGTATTCAGGGCACAGTCTGCTATTACGTGCTTTTTGAATACCGCTCTTATTTTCTCTAAATAGAAACTGCCGGATTCTGCAACACCTCCTCCTATCACAATCCGTTGGGGACTGAAGATATTGACGAAGCCGGCAATTCCTCTTCCCAAATAGTAAAAGTGCTCGTTCATGCACTCGACAGCCAGCGGGAAATCTTCATGATAGAGGCGAACAATCAATTCCCCGTTTATCTCCGTATCAAAACTCAAATTTTGCTCTTTTGCCAATATGCTAAAACGTCTTGTTAAGGCGGAAGTCGAAGCATAATGCTCCAAGCAACCGACCGCCCCGCAGGCACAATGCTCACCGTTGGCAATCAACGGTACATGCCCCAACTCCGTACCCCGGTTAGCATATCCATTGAACAACTTGCCATCAATAATGACAGCTCCGCCGATACCGGTTCCCACAGTCAGAAACACCACATGGGTACAACCTCTTCCTGCACCGTATTTCGTTTCTCCCAGTCCCATCAGGTTGGCATCATTTCCAACAACTACCGGTAGACTCATCTGTTTCTCCATAAGGGAGGCTACATCTATATTTTCCCAGCCGATAATATTTTCCGCACCTCCCAGTACGATACGGTTTGTTTCATCTACAATTCCCGGCGTGCCAAGTCCTATGCCCAGTACGTTCCAGTCCTGTTTGGCAGCTTCATCTTTCAGCAAAGTAGCAGCCTTTATCAGTTGTTCCATCACTTTTGCAGCCGAAACAGAAGCAAAAGAGGGTAATTTTCCCTCAAAGAAAGAATTACCCGCTTTATCTACCAAAGCATATTTTATAGATGTGCCACCTAAATCAATGCCAATTGCGTATTCCATAATTTATTGTATCAAATAAGGAAACATTATATTCTTTCTGCCCATATAGGAGAACTCCACGCCCATTGCTGGTCACGCTGGCGAACTCTGACATAGTAATAGTCCGTATCTCTTTCTGGTTCAGTATCTTCCATATAATGTTCAACCATAAAGCAACTTTCCGGCATTGCACGGTTGAATAGAATAGCTTCACTAAGCCATCCGATCATGAAATGGGAGCGGGAACCTTCCAGAAGTTCGCTCAATGAATGTTCAAACTTCTTGCCGTTGAATTCTGCCGTAATCATACCGTCTATAGGCATAGTGACATCCAGAATGACAGCCTGCATGGCGGGAGTGGTGGTATTCGGATTCTTGGAACTGTACATATCTAACTCCGTATCCTTGTCCGTAACGGACACAATACGGTTGACCTTTGTTTCAAACTCGGGTTCTCCCGGTTGCGGAGAGGTGAAGGCAGCGCCACGGAAGCAAGGTTCCACAGCATTGATAGTTCCTTTGCTGATAGATAGCTTTCCTTGCCAGTGTACGTACTGCTCTTCACGATTCCATCCAAATTCAATCTTTACCTTACAACGTACCATGTCTCCTTCCGGCATTTCGGGCAACAACGGACCACTTAAACGGGCTATGCATTTCCGATTCTTGACAATGTCTATATAATCGATGCAACTGCCGCCTTCCACATTCAAATAAATACGGCGACTGTTACCCCGTACCATGTCACCCGGAAAAGCGTCATTCAGACGAAAATCTATATTGATCTTATCACCGGTAGCGCAACAAACGTGACGGTTCTTCATGGCATCCCAAATCTTATCACGGGTCAATGACTCTGCCAGTATGCCTATACGCCCATCACCATAACTGCCCGGATATCCGGCGTGCTGGTCCGTAGAGCCCATAATACCGAATTTCTTGCCTTGCTCCAATCCACATTGAATTGTACCTTCCCATTGGCGAGGTCCCATATCATGCAGATAATTATAATCGCCCTGATCGCTCTCTGCCAATCCGTGGCGGGAATACATTTCTACGAACGGAGTCTGGTCTCCTTCCGTAAAGAAGTTCCAGTTATACCCGCGGTAGCCCGTCTGGTAACCCATGTGATGTGGAGTTATAAATACTTTATGTCCGCGGGCTTTTTGTTTCCAGTCTTCAATGGAGGTACATTCCACCAACGGTGCATCTAAGTCATAGTTCAGGGCCACATGGTCGCCATGTTCCATGCTATGTGCCTCATAACCTACAAAGGCAAGAAATTCTCCTTCCTTATTGTACTCATTGGTCATGGCTACGTATTTCTCATAGCCTCCCTCGCGCAAACGCTTGAAAGCACCGGTATGATAATCAATCACCCACTTCAGGCGAGGATCATCTGCTCCGGGTATGTCAGGCCACATAGCATGTGGAGTGACAGATACAAAATCCAATTGCCCCTTGGCGGCTTCGAACGCGGAACGCATGTCGCCATGACCGTAGGTTATGTTACAGTGGTTATGTAGATCTCCCCAGAAATATTTCAGATTACTGGCAGAGGGCATAATTTTCTTTCCTGCAACAGTTCCCTGCTGACATGCAGATAATAAACTGCCGGAAGCTGCCAATCCGATAAGGGACCAGCCTGTATTTTTTAAAAAATTTCTTCTATTCATGGTATTTTTTATAGATTATCTGTTTTTCATTAATCGTCTGTCGCCTTTGAACAGCTCATTTACTTTTTCATCTGGATCATCATCCTTATACTGCTTTTGGGTTTCTTTCAGTAGTGACATCAGTTCTGTCCGTTTGTCGGCATACTCCGATTTGTTAAATACATTATTTAATTCATTCGGATCATTCTTCAAATCGTACATTTCCCACTCGTCCACATCGTTATAGAAGTGAATCAGTTTAAAATCAGCAGTACGAATGCCATAATGTCTTTTTACTGAATGCTCTGCTGGATACTCATAATAGTGGTAATAGGCAGCTTTTCTCCAGTCTGTCGGAGTTTTCCCTTCATTATCCAGAATAGGTTTGAGAGACTGTCCCTGAATATCCGCCGGTATATCTACCCCGGCAAAATCCAGCAATGTGGGAGCAAAATCCACATTCATGGCAATGGCACTTGATACACTGCCTGCCTTGATTGTTTTCGGATAGCGGATGATTAGTGGCATACGTTGGCATTCTTCATACATAAAGCGTTTGTCAAACCAGCCATGTTCGCCCAAAAAGAAACCTTGATCCGAAGTATAGATAATGATTGTATTGTCCAGTTCACCGGTTTTCTCCAAATAGCTGATCAGTCTCCCTATATTCTCGTCCACGGCTACGATAGTAGCCAGATAATCGCGCATATATTGCTGGTATTTCCAGCTGATCAGTTCTTTTCCCTTTAAATTACCATTACGATATTCTGAAATACGTTGTGCATATGCCGAGTCCCACTTATCCTGTACATCAGTCGGCATACGCTTGTAGACCTGATAGAGGCGATTCGTTGTATCCTTTAGCATTTCTTCACGGGTCAGCAGTTTCAGATCCCAGTCATTGGTCAATGTGTGTTCAATGGACATATCCTGTTCTCTGGCAGCAGAGCCTCTACCTTCGTATGTATCGAAAAGTGTGGCGGGTTCGGGGAATACGGTATTGTTAAACATCCCCAAGTGGCGGGGAGCGGGCATCCAGTTACGGTGTGGGGCTTTCTGATGATACATCATACAGAAAGGCTTGCTTTTATCTCTATGTTCCAAATATTCGATAGCCTTGTCTGTGATAATGTCAGTAGTATATCCCTGCTCTACAATCTGCTTTCCATTCTCGTTGAAGTCTGGATTATAATAGTCTCCTTGTTCATGTTGTCCAGTCAGGATACACCAATAGTCAAACCCCTGAGGCTCGGTAATCAGATGCCATTTGCCGACAATTGAAGTTTGGTAACCGGCAGCCTGTAACAATTTTGGAAAAGTCTGTTGGTTGCCATCGAAGGTACTGGCATTGTCTGTGAATCCGTTGATGTGGCTGAATTTGCCCGTCAAGATACAAGCTCTTGACGGACCGGATAAAGCATTGACCGCATAACAATTATCCATACGAACACCTTCACTGGCAATCCGATCCATATTGGGAGTCTGAAGGAGACGTCCACCGTAACATGACATGGCTTGCGTTGTATGGTCGTCTGTCATCATAAAGATAATGTTCGGACGTTTTACCTCCTCTTTGGTCTTATTGGAGCTGCAAGCGGAGACTCCGATGGCAGTGAGAGGCAAAAATAAATATGATAAGCGATTCATAATAACAGTCTTCTTATAGTTTATACTCCAATTGACGTTTCTTTCCATCAACAGATATTTCTATTTTCACTCCATTTTCATCAAACTTTTTATTCAGGAATTTAGCCTTGAATGCCGGAAAAAAAACTGCATTTTTCGAAGGATAGATAATGGTTATGTAACGTACAGCTTCCGAATCCTTTTTGTCCACATCAAAGGAAACCGAAGTACGGGGTACACGTACGCGATAAGCAGTGGAACGCCATCCCTCCTTTTCTCTCATCGAAGCTTTCTTTTCGGCAAAACATTGTAACTTCATATTGCTTGACCCGTCGTAAGCGGTGGTCAGAATGTGGCTTTTATCGTCTACATTTACAGTGCCTTCACATAAATGATAATTAAGATTCACTGTTCCTTTTGCATCTCCCACAGCCTCATCGACAATGACAAAATAAGATTGGTCTACAAAGAAGACAGAACGTCTGTGCTTTAAGCCTTCATAATGAGGATTCTCTGTTACTAGGATCTGTTCATTACCTTCGGGGGTCCAAAGCTTAGTAACAGATTGTGTGGTCTGCAAGTTTTTCTCATCCAGTGTCAGGGTATTATGAGAACTTGTCCGGCGGAACCAGTTGCGAAGTTTCATCACTTCATCATCACCGGCATAGACGTATGAGCCGCTATCCGGAAAGAGATTCCGACCATTGAACCAGAGCTCAAAAGTTCCGTTATCCGGTTGACAGTGCCACTCACCTTTGGGACCGGCCTTTACCACCATTACAGTAGCATCTTGTTTCCAGCCGTTTCTGAAAGTAAAGAAGCCGGAAGTCAGGGCTCCATGAGAAAGATTGGGTAGGGGAGAACCTTCACGGCCTTCAGTAGCATAATAACGGATCCAGTCGCAATCCGGAAACAGTTTGAGCCATTCCTGATAATTGCGGATTTCTGCTGGGCGATCTCCTAATTTTGCATCACTGAAACAAGGATTACTGTAATCTGGGAAACAGATATTGGCGTAGAACTCAATCATATTTTTAACTGTATTCACGTATTCAGCAGGAAACTCCTGACGGAAGCCATTGACGTCCGCCATACGTAGGGCCTTGCAAAAAATATTGATTGCCGCTAAATGATAATGGGGGTCCAGTTCATATTGGCCACCATCCGGATAAACTTGTTTGTTTATTTCACGGTTTAAAATGTTTATCCCACTTTCTCTCCATCCGGCTGCCTCTTTAAACTCGGGGAAAAATGCACCTGCATATACCATACGTTGTGCTTCGAACAACAGGTGGTTGCCTTGATCTGAGTAATTACCCAGAATGTGTAGTGCATGCCGGTGATAATTAATCAGGAATTCAGTCAGGAATTCCGGGGTGAAAGCCTTTGAGGGAATAAATAACAAAAATTGCAGAGTTTGATCCTGTAAACGGTTACTCACCTCCAAAGGACGCCATGCAAAACGTACATTTTCAGCATTCCCTTTTACTTCACCTGCACTGACAAGTTCGTATTCTTCTTTTTCTACGGTGGTCAGAGGATTCTTCTTAATCCAGTCCATATATTGATATGCCCATTCCTTGGCATATTTCTCATCCCCTGAGATTCTATATGCTTTTCCCATTGGGGTGAACCATTTGTGACGGTGTAACTGCCAGCGCAACTCATTGTCTTGTATCGGCCAATATTGCCAGTTGATATCTTTGCCATAATTATAGGAAGGCTGATATCCTTTGTGTACAAAAAATGTATGTTCCAAGGCATCATCAGCCCATTTTTGTTCTTCCTTGGATATTTTGATATTCTTCATATCGATATCGGGATGCCCTATACCGGTACGCTGGCGGTAATAATCCAATAAAGCTTGGGCTGCTTCGTCCCATTGTTGTTGAGCACATGCAGCTTTTACTTTTTCCAATCCCGGATAATCCAGATTCAGTAAATCAAAAGTTTCCTTTCGCAACTGCTGTGCTTCTGCACATAGGGAAACCAGTAGAAAAGTGAAACTAAGTATATAGTTTGTTATTTTCATGGTATATTAAATTCATTTAAAGCGATTTATAATCAAGTCCTTTTACCTGCATATATCGGGCTAAAGCTTCCAGATAATAATAATCGGCATAATTGATAGGTGTGTCAATTTCAGACCCATTAGGCAGTGAACCTGTAGAGTGCATCAGGATAAATCCCTGGTTAGTGCCGACCTTTGCCAGGTAAGCATCGGAAGAGAGAGACTTGAGTAGTTTCTCTGCATAATCAAAATAGACTTGTCCATCCTCTACAAGAGTACTGAGTTCTATCAAGGCAGAAGCTGTGACAGAAGCGGCGGATGCATCACGAGGTGTCTCCGGTGTATCCGGGGCATCATAGTCCCACAAAGGAATCGCATCGTCAGTCTTTACACGTGTCATGATTAATGCTGCAATATCTTTGGCTTGCTGCAAGAAAGCCGCATCTTTTGACTCGCGATAGCAGGATGTATATCCATATATTCCCCAGGCTTGTCCGCGTGCCCATGAAGAATCATCATTTTTCCCCTGATGTGTACATTTCATTTCTACGCTGCCATCGTTATTGTAGCTTACTACGTGGTAGGATGAATGATCGTTTCTGAAGTGGTTCTTCAATGTTGTTTCAGCATGTTTCAATGCGATTTCTTTATATTTGGGATCATTGGTAAGATGATTGACATAAAATAATAGATCCAGATTCATCATATTATCAATAATCACAGGGAAGCTCCACTTTCCGAAATCCCAGGAACGAATACAACCTATGTTCGAATCAAAACGGCCGCATAAATTATCAGCAGTTTGCACCAGTATCTGACGGATACTGTCAGCAGGGGCTAGACGATATGCATTACCATAACTGCAATTCATCATGAAGCCTATGTCGTGTGTACCTTTATAATCTTTCACCGGATGTAGATAATTCGTAAATTTTGCAGCACTCTTTTTCAAGTCTTCAATGCCGGTCAGTTGATACGCGTACCACAAGTTTCCGGGGAAAAAACCACTTGTCCAATCATAGATGGAACTGCAATATCTGCGGCTTCCCAGAGCATCTTTCACAGGCTTTACCCGTAAGGAGTCTTTGAAAGTTGCAGGATCTCTTTGTAATTGACTACAGAGAAAATCCATATCGTATCCCGTCCAGATGGAGCGGGGTAACAGGACTGAATCCCCTACATCGGCCACTGTTTTTTCCAGTTGTTGCACAGAAGTATCTATTGCATTTTTCAACCAGCCATAATTTTCCTTAGGTTGACTGGATGAACAGCTGGAGAATCCTTGTAGTGTAACAACTGCGTAACAAAATAATAAAAATTTCTTCATAAATAATGTATATTCTATAGGTTATATCTGCTCAAATTATCGTTCTTGTGTACAAGGATGGAGAAAGTATAAACATAATTACAGTTCCTCCATTTCTCCATCCATTGTCAGTTCATACTCAGGAAATGGAATTACTCAAATCCCGGATTATTTTCACCGTTCAAAGCTGCATTCGACTGAATTTCAGCCAATGGAATCGGATAAAGTTCATGCTTTCCCGTGGTAAAATTGTGGCCTGCTACGTAGTTGGATTTAGCCCATTTCACCGCATTCCAATCTTTACGTGCAGCATCCGTTATATATTCATCAGGTCCTGGGGTCCATGATTCCATATAGTTTTGGGCGGCTTTTAAAGATGCTTCCAGAATGCCCCAGCGCAGTAAGTCATATTTGCGTTGACCTTCGTAGCAAAGTTCAAAAGCACGTTCCCAATACAAGGCTGTACGGAATTTGCCGGCATTGTCACCATCCGGAATGAATGGTAAATCGTACAACTTCGGAGCCTTTAACAAGCTTGAATAATTAGCTGTACTTATAGGAGTAGCACCGGCACGGACACGAACATCATTCAATAATTTCCATGCTTCGGTTGTGTTACCGGTTTCGTTATAAGCTTCGGCTGCCATCAGAACTGCATCGGCATAACGCAACGGAGCATAATTGACACCCGTGTTATTGGGATCTATGAAGCCCGGAGCCATCCATTCTCTGCGCCATTTACCCGGATATCTGTTTAGATTTTTGTTGATATCGGCAGAAGTATGCGATTTTTCCTGAATTTCTTTATTTTTGTTCCACTTAATAGCATAGTCCACGAAATTCACGTCACGGCGTATATCTTTTATGCTTCCATCTTCATTTGACTCATAGAAAGACTTCCAATATGGTAGTACTACAAAGAAGGCATTGGCACGTCCCATATAACTGCTTGTGCCGGGGTAACTTCCTGGAGCATCTACCAGTGGTCCGTTGTAAGTTGCCCATACACCAGCATTATCCTTCAAACCTTGGTTGGGTTCAAAAGCAATTTCCCAAAGAGACTCCTGATTGTCCAATGTCAGTTGAGAATAGTTTTTGAACAGTTGTTCATAACCGCTTGCATAAAAATTATGATAGCCTTCGGCCTTCAAAGCTTCCCATTCCTTAATCACTGCTTCAAAATATCCCTTTCGGACAGTATCGTCCGGACGGGTCAACTGACGTGATGAACGGTTCAAGCTATAGCCGGCACGTTGTAAATAGACACGCATCAGTAAAGTACGGGCAGCGCCGCTACAAGGTATTTCAGAAGATGCCACTTCACGACCGGATTTCAAATGCGTTTTTGCATAGTTCAAATCTTCGATGATCTGGTCATAAATCAGCTCACGGTCGGTACGAGGCTTGGATGTATTACCAAAACCATTCGTATATTCCGTGCTGAACGGTACATCACCAAAGAATTTCACTAGGTCAAAAGCTATGTAAGCACGGAGGAATCGAGCTTGTCCGTTAATTTCCTGTAGATTTTTGTTTTCTGCAAAACCCGGCATTGCCTCAATGCTGGCAATAGCTACATTGGCACGGTCGAGAGCCTGATAAGCACATCTCCACACACTGGCAATCCATGTATTGGAAGCGTTGTACAGATAGTGAGATATATCACGACGGGTTCCGTCCGAACCGGTTCCACGTACCATGAACATATCGTCCGAACCAAAGAACGGCATGATATTTTGTCCATAATAGTCTGTAGTTTCAAGACAGTCGTAGATTCCGACTACGGCCATCTGGGCTTTTCCTTCTGTTACGAAATAAGTATCTTTCTCGTAGAATGAGCTGGGCTTTTCAGTTAGGTCACAGGAAGTAACCCCTACAAGCATCATTGCGCCAAGCGCATATATCATTTTGTTTTTCATTTTATTATTCCCTTTTTAAATTCTAATTAAAATGCTACGTTCACACCAAATACGAAAGAGCGGCTTCTGGGGTAAGCACCGAAATCAACACCGGGAGTCAATGCGCTACTCATAGTAGATACTTCCGGATCGAAACCGGTATAAGGAGTCCATGTAAACAGATTATTGCCTGTTGCATACAAACGTAGTTTGGTCAGACCGATCTTATTTATTACTTTTTTGGGGAAGGTATACCCTAAAGTGATATTACTCAACTTCAAATAAGAAGCATCTTCAATAGCCCAGGAATGAATGTAGGTGTTGTTTGAACCATTATCACCGAAATGAGCTACTGTTTTGCCTTGGTTCACTGCTGCCAGTTCTTCAGGATTTGTAATCAGCTCGCCGCTGGCATTAATGGTCACCCAGCGATGAGCATCATCAGCTACCGATAAAACGTTTTTATTAGTAAGGGCAGTCTTAGTGTTGGTTAGCTTGGTAGCATTCAGTACTTCGGCGCCATAACTATAAGTAAAGAAAATACTCAAGTCGAAATCCTTCCAACTGAAAGTATTGTTAATACCTCCATAGAAATCAGGAAGGGCATTACCGATGATGGTTTTATCGCTTTCGGTAATTTGGTTGTCTTCGCTACCATCCACGTTCTTGAACTTCCAGTAACCTGGTTGGATATTCTTCTTGTCGCCATGATAAGGTACACCATCCTTCAATGTATAAGTTTTGGTTGTAGCATCGTAATTGAAGTCTTCCACCTGATACAACCCGTCAGTTACGTAACCGTAGAATTGTCCCAACGGTTGGTTTACCCCAATTTGATGGGACGCCCCTGCACCGCTATAACCGAAGTTAGCCAGATACAACTGTACATCTTCGCCTGTCAGTTTCTTTACCTTATTTTTGTTGTGGGAGAAAGTAACTGAAGTGTTCCAAGTAAAATCTTTGGATACGATGTTTGCCGTATTGATAGTCAAATCCACACCCGTATTTTGAGTTTCACCTGCGTTGATAACCATACTGGTGTAACCGGAAGAGTTAGGTAACTTGGCATTCAGTAGCAAGTTGCTACTGCGATTAATGTAGAATTCCGGAGAGAATGTGATACGCTGGTTCAAGAAACCAAAATCCATACCTATGTTGAATGTCTTGTTTGCCTCCCATTTCAGATCGGGATTAGGCACTTGGCGGGAAGCATAGCCGGCTTGTGCACCGTTGCCATTGGCAGCAGTAACGGAACTCATGAGAGCAAGACTTTGGTAACTGCCAATACGATTGTTACCTGCAAGACCGTAACCGATACGGAATTTTAAATCAGAAAAGACTCCTAAGTCTTTGATAAATGCCTCTTCGCCTAAACGCCACGCGGCCGAGAAAGCCGGGAAGTAACCCCACTTATTGTTCTTACCGAACTTGGAAGAGCCGTCAGCACGAACCGAAGCGGTAAAAAGATATTTATCCATCAAATTGTAGTTGATACGTCCGAAGAATGAGAGCAGTTTATCATCGTAGTTTTCACTGGAAGTGGGAACTCCCGGAACACCCAGTGAGAGGTCACCTAAACCGATTTCATCATTTGGGAACTGGCTGGCACTTGCAGAAAAGCTGCGTGACCATCTTTCCACATATTCATGTCCGGCAATGGCTGTAAAGTCATGAATTTTGTTTTTCCAAGAATAGGTCAATACATTAGAAGTCTGGAAACTGCTGTTTTCTAAATTAGTAATCGAACCTTGAATACTAGAACGCTTACCTGTAATAGACTCATCACCATAGAATACATCGTTACGACGGGTCTGATAACGCATACCTACTGTACTACGGAAAGACAGTCCTTTCAGCAACTTGATAGTAGCACCACCATTGGCCTGGAAAGTACGCCATTCCCTGTCGTTAAGTTCTTCTGCCGCTGAAATTAACGGATTCTGCATAACGTTGCCATTATCATCGGCTAATAGAGGATCTTCACCGTATAATAAATCTTCATCTACCCCCATAATACCTACTGTAGGACGATACTGTAAGATGTGTTGCATCTTGTTGAAGCGGTCGCCACCTTCCGATGTGCCCATACCTTCCACGCGCATTTGGTCGTAACTGATACGTGAATTTACAGTCAACCATTTGTTTATCTCATGGTTCATGTTGAATGAGATGTTATGCTTTTTGCTACCGCTGTACACCATAGCACCTTCTTCGTTATAGTATGAATAAGCCAGGCTGTAATTCATCTTCTCCGTCTTTCCGGATACGCCTACACGATAGTTCTGTGTAATAGCGTTACGTCCCAAGGTCTCATCTTGCCAATCGATACCCTTTCGACCATTATATATGGAAGCAAGATCACTGAACTTGCCATATCTTTCTTCCCATTTGGTCATACCATCGGCACCGGAATCTCCTGTACCCATTCTCCACAATGTACGTTCGTAATCTAATCTGACAAATTCACCGGCATTAAGCACATCCAGCTTGTTCGCAATCTTTTTAACACCCACATAACTGTCGAAAGTTACCGTAGCTTTGCCACCTGATTTGCTACCATTCTTGGTTGTGATTACAACTACACCATTGGCACCACGAGCACCATAGATGGCAGTGGCTGAAGCATCCTTTAATACGTCGATGGTTTCAATTTCAGCGGGGTCAAGGGTTGACATACCGTCTTCACTAGGGAAGCCATCAATGATGTAAAGGGGCTCGTTGCTTTGAGTGATAGAGATACCTCCACGTACACGTACAGAAATGGAAGCACCCGGAGTACCTTCACTCTGTTGTACCATCACACCTGCCATACGTCCAGCCAAAGCCTGTGTAACATCACTTACAGGTACTTTAGAAAGTTCTTTGCTGCTAACTGAGGTTACCGATCCGGTCAAATCTCTACGAGGAACAGCGGCATATCCAATTACTACAACGTCTTCCAATAATACGGCGTCAGCTTGCAGGGTCACGTTTATTACACTTTGATTATTGACTTTCACTTCTTGCGAAGTCATACCTACGTAAGAGAAAACTAATACATCTTTAGATGCATCATTTACCTTTAGAGTATACTTACCGTCCAGATCGGTAACAGTTCCAACACCAGCAGCACCTTTAACGACGACACTGCCTCCAATCACTTCATATCCTTCGCTATCAAGTACTTTACCGGTTACTGTCAGACTTTGCGCGTATGTGATCATACTAACGAAAGCGAGGATAAACATTAAAAATAATTCTTTTAATTTATACATAATAAATAAATCTAAGGTTTAATTTTAGAATTTTACGAGGCAAACATACGACATGTGATAGAAAAGGTGTAAAAGCATTGTTTTTGATTCTCCTACTTTTACTCTTTTTCTATATTAATATTGTTCACCACACAGCATTTTTGTGTAAAAACAGCCTCACAAGTATCCTGAGACGATGTGCTGTTTAATCAGTAAGTTTCTATATCTTGCTCTTATCATAGATAAAAATGTCCCTTTTCACAGGTTTTTATTTTAATGATCAGTAAGTTTTTGAGGTTGGATATATTATTCTGATAATGTTTCAAATTTATAGACTGTGGTTTGCCGGTAAGTATTTCCCGGAAACAAACTTGTAGTCGGAAATTGAGGAATATTGGGAGAATTTGGAAAATGTTGCATCTCAAGGCAAAAACCATAATATTCCCCATATATTCTTCCGCCATGTCCGGTAAGATAGTCCATATTTGAGCTGGGAATATAAAACTGCATACCCGGTTCTGTGGTGTATGCTTTTAAAACTCTACCGGATATAGGTTCTACCACGATTGCCGCCAATTCCGGAGAGTCGGAGGATTTATTCAGTTTATAATTGATATCATATCCTTTGCCCATTTTCTTTATCCGCATTTCTGCCGATAGAGCAGAAGTATAATCATATTCGGTTCCGGTTACGGACATTAGTTCACCGGTAGGGATACCTATGGAATCTACCAAAGTTATGGAATCTGCCCGAATCATATATATATGGCTCAATACAGGAGCTTTGCATCCGGTCAGATTGAAGTAGCTGTGATTTGTGAAATTTACCACTGTTGGTTTGTCGGTCACAGCTGTATATTCTAAGATAATTTCATTATGATTAGTCAGTTTATAAGCTATCGAAATATCCAGATTTCCAGGAAAACCTCCTTCTTGGTGAGTACTTCTATATTTGAATATTACAATTGCCGTATCTTTTACTGTATAGAATGTATCTGTATCAAATATCTGACGATTGAATCCATGTGTTCCCCCATGAATAGAATGACCTTTATTATTTTTTTCCAAATGATATGTCTGTCCATTCAGACTGAATTCGGCATTTCTAATTCTATTGGCAAATCTTCCGATTGTAGCGCCGAATTTGGGATGCTTTCCTAGATAATTTTTTAGACTATCAAAGCCTAAAACAACATGTTCAAAGTTGCCCTGCTTATCAGGGACAGACACATCGGTCAAAGAAGCCGCATAATTCGTTACTTTGACAGACATCCCGTTTTCATTTATCAATTTGAAAAATTCTATAGTCTTATCTCCATTCGAAATACTATTCTCCTTGGATATTGATAATTGACATAAATCTGTCTGCATGCATGATACAGATAATAATAAGATTGTTATCCAAAGTATGGTAATATGCACTTTCATAGCTATAAATATCATTTCTTTCCATATTCGGTCGGTAGGCAACCTATATACTTCTTAAAGCGCGCTGCAAAATAAGAAGGCGTATTGTAACCTACCATGAAGCTGATTTCAGCAACGGTATATTTCCCTTCCTTCAGCAACTGGCATGCCCGGTTGAATCGTATTTTATGAATAAAATCAATAGCAGACTTTCCAGTTATCGCTTTCAGTTTTAGATGGAGGTTGGAACGGCTCATGTTCATTTCACGTGCAAACTGTTCTGTTGAGAATTCTACATTATCCATATTCTTCTCAACGATGGCAATGGCTTTCCGCAGTAGCTCCTCATCCATAGTGTTGTTTGTAAGCTTTTCAGGTTCCACTTCCGTCATATTGGAATAATGTTCAAAAATGCGGTAACGTGTACGCAGCATATTCAGTATTTTGGCTTTCAATATTTCTATGGAAAATGGTTTAGCGATATAATCATCAGCACCTACATGTAAACCTTCCAATTGGTATTTCACGTCTACTTTTGCCGATAACATATAAACCGGTATATGGCAAGTACGTAAATTCTGTTTGACCTGTTTACACAATTTAACGCCATCCATGACAGGCATCATTACGTCTGTGATAATAATGTCAACCTCCTGTTCTTTCAATATGGTTAATGCCTTTTTCCCATTTTCTGCTTCCAGCAGGCAGAATAAGGGAGACAACCCATTTACTAGGTATTGTCTTAATTCTTTGTTATCCTCTACTATCAGAATGGTTCCGCGCTTACTCTTTTCTGCATCTATGATATCTTCTTCGTTTTCTTTTTCTTCGTCGCCGATGTAGATATCGTGTGCATTGGTAGAATATACACGCTGCTCCTCTGTATCTCCTTTTCCACCTTGTAATTCTTCCTGTTTATAAACCGATTCATCTTGGGGAAGATAAATGGAGAATGTAGAACCTTTACCTACTTCGCTTTGTAAGACAATCCGCCCGTGATGTAACTCAACCAATCTTTGAACCAACGAAAGACCAATGCCGCTGCCTTCGCATCCGTTTTCCACTTGATAGAAACGCTCGAAAATCTTTTTTTGCTTTTCTTTCGGAATACCAATACCGGTATCAACCACCTGCAATATTAGGTTATTGTCCTCTTTACAAAGTTTCACTGTTATACTTTCACCTACTTCGGTATATTTGAAAGCATTTGAGAGCAGATTATTGACTATCAGATCTAGATAATTTTCATCAAACAACATCTTCTCATCTTGTAGTTCCGTATAGAAATTATAGTCTATATCCTTCCTTTTTGCAAGGCTTTCATAATTGATAAAACAGTTCAGTACCCTTTTATAGGCGTTGGAGTATGTAGGCCTGAGTTCAAAAATACCTAATTCCGCCCGCCTGTAGTCCATCAGTTGATTAACCAGATGGAGCAGTCGGTTGGTATTTCGCTGGATATATTGTAGTTGTGCCTGTTCCCAATGTCCATTGATGTGATTGATAAGTTCTTGTAAGGGGGCAACGATTAATGTGAGCGGAGTGCGCAATTCATGTGAGATGTTGACATAAAAGCGGATTTTCATTTGGCTGATTTCTTCCTGCTTCTCTTTGTCCAATCTTTCCATCTGGATTTCAGCCTGCATACTTTTACGTAACCAGAAAAAACGGACAATGCCTGCTACTAGCAAAATGAAAGACAGCGCAAATAGAGTAAGTGCCCACCAGGTGCAATACCAGACTGGCAATATACGGATATGAAGTGTGGCAGGTTCTTCATTCCACTTGCCGTCATTATTCGCTGCTTTTATATGGAAAGTATAATTACCCGCTGGCAGGTTGGAATATGAAACAGGACTGATGTCATTTTGTTTATACCACTCATCATTATATCCCTCTAATTTGTAGGCGAAAGTATTATGTTTTCCGGCAATATAATTGGATACGACAAAGGAGATCGCAAATGAATTCTGGGAAGATGATAGAATTATATGGTCCGTATATTCAATGCTTTCATTTAAAATGCCGGTCTCATCGTCCGGCAATACCTCCTTGTTGAAAACAAACAGTTTATTTATGACTGGCTTAGGAGCATAAGGGTTATCTATCAATGTCTCTGGACGGAATGACGTAATGCCACTGACACCACCAAACAGCATGTAACCACTCTCTTTTCGGCAATAAGAACCTGCATTAAATTGATTCCCTTGTAATCCATCCATGATTGTAAAATTACGGAATTTTCCGTTTTCCGGGTTCATACAACTCAAACCTTGATTGGTGCTTATCCATAAGCGTCCATAGGCATCTTCCAGAATTCCATAGATAACATTACTTGGCAGGCCATCTGCTGTTGTATATTGCAACAACTTTTCATCTCCTTCTTTTAAAGCGAAAAGTCCGTTACGTGTGCCGATCCACACATAGCCTGAAGTAGATTCATAAAAACAATTTGCAAACGCCTGTTTCAGTATAGGTGATATGTGAAAATCCGTATTACTTTGTAAGGAGTTACCAATCTGATTAAATACCGAGATACCCATTTCACCTCCTATCCATAAACGCTTTTTGGAGTCACGAAACAGCAGGCGATTGTATTGCTGTACTTCATGTCTGTCTTTATTTTTATCAATAATCCTAAAACGGCGAGTCTTTATATCAAAATGCAGTAGATATTCCAGTGAAACGACCCAAAGACCTCCGTTCTCGTCAGAGATAATGGAGTAAATATTATTACTTGGTATATTGCTGTTCTGGCGATTATAGTACTCTACATTTCCGGACTTTCTATCCAGCACCATCATTCCTCCTGCATGGGCTCCTACATATACTTTATCGTGCAGTTCGTCTACATATACAGTTTTGATATCCTTAAAAGGGACATCGAGTGTGCCTGAATTGAACAAATAGCTTTTATATATTTGTGATTTGTTATCATAGAAATTCAGACCACCATCGCTCGTTCCAATCCATAAATTATGTTCATTATCTTCTACGATACAACTGACAACGTTATCACTGAGCGAATTTAAGAAGGGAATATGCTTGATACACTGAAAACGATTGCATAAAGGATGGTAGTAATTCAGTCCGCCCCAATAAGTACCCAACCACATACCGCCTTGCGAATCTTTAAAAATACTCCGGACTGAGTTCTGAGATAGGCTGCCTTCCTGTATCTCCGAGCTTTTAAGTGAAGAAAAACTGTCCGTTCCTTCTTTATAAATATTCAATCCGCTATAGGTTCCCACCCATAGGCGATTTTCAGTATCCAGTGCCAGAGAACGTACATAGTTTGAATTCAGACCGGATTTTCCATCTTCATAACGATAGTTCTTCAGAACTTTCGATTTAGTATCATACATGTACAAACCATCTCCCTCAGTTGCCATCCATACTTGGTTGAACATCTGGCATAAGATGGCATGTACTCGTACATAATTAGGCATATCTACTAATTTATCCAAAATGCCGTTTGACAAGGTATAGGTATAAACTCCATTTTCGGCACCAATATAGATAAGGTCTCCCTGACGTACCAGAACTGTAGGTCTTAACATATGCAGGGTAGCGGGCAAAGTGTCATTTAGAAAGCATCCTCTTTTGGCGTCAAAGAGCAGAACTCCTTCCGCAGTGCCCAGCATCAGCCAGTCTTCTTTTATTGGAGCTATGCTGGTGACGGCTACATTCATACCTCTTTTCTTATAATAATAATTGGAGAAAGCATCCTTGTAACGGTTGTAAAGCGACAAACCCTCACGGGTTCCCACCCATATCCTGTCGGAATCATCAACGGCAATGCAACGGGATATATCACTGGCAATGCTGTTAGGATTCATATATTGATGGCGATAAACTGTAAAATTGTAGCCATCGTACTTATTTACACCATCATATGTTGCAAACCATAAGTTTCCGCCTTTATCCTGATTAATTGCAAAAATTGTACTATGTGATAATCCATCTACTAAACCGATATGGGTGAAATGGATATTCTCGATAATGCTGGCGTTCAATATATAAGGTAATAAGCTTCCTATAAGCGCTAACAAAAAATATTGTATTTTCATAGTCATAATTATAGTCTGTTACAGAGCAAACGAATAAAATACTAGCGAAAACTGATATTGATATGGATTTTCTTATCCATTTTATCTGGTAGTACCTGTAAAGGTATAAAAGAGAATCCCGGAACCGGATTAAAAATTCTTTGATCATCGTCCGTAAAAGCAATCTCCATATCTCCCGATTCACAAGTGATACATACTACTCCTTTATTTTTTCTTATGTATACTTCATGGGAAGAGAATTCAATATTTTCCTCAGGTGAGGCAATGACGGGTAACATAAGTCGGATCGGTTCATTACAATGCTCCAGATGTATGCTGACCCCTTGTTCTGAATATGTATAATTCATTGTCATAGCTACTTCTCCCTGCAGCGGAGCTTGTTGGTTGATGTCAACCAGATGGGTATGTACGGTAAATGTGCAAGCTTCCTCTCTTTCATGGTAGGTAATGCTTGTATTTAAATCATCTAGATTGCTATATGCAACTCCATTTTGTATTAATTCGATTCGAGGAGTACCGCCTGTCAGATACTTGCGGGTATTGCTCTGCATATTGGGAGCCTCAATCAGTTTATATTGATTCATAGTTGCGGCAAAAACGGGTCCAGCTTGCGCATGCCACAACAACGAGAGAGCACCTCCCATAGGATGTGTTCCTTTTACCTTATATTCTGCATCATATCCGGTGAACGTAGAACGCCACGAACCGTAGGATAGAAGCCATGTATGGATATCTTTAAAATACTTTGTGCCGTAAGTAATATCTCGCGGCAGTTTTCCGGAAGCGGCAGTTTTCACGGGAGGCAATTCGAGAAAGGATGCCAATGCTTTGGCATGCCCGAAGGTGTGATGGATACAAGGGGGAATGCCGGAAGCAAAGTAATGCATGCCACCATAAAGAAGCCCGTTATGAGTGGCTTTTTTCAATAGTTGGATATTCCGTTGAATGGCCTCTAAATATTCCGGATGACGGGCTGCTAATTTATAGTAGCCTCCCATAAAACCGTCGCTGGTACGTCCTCCCCAATAGGTCCATTTAAAGTTCCTTGTTCCCCAACTATTGTCCCAGGCCCCATCGGGTAGCATAAATTCCAAATGGGTATTCATGGAGCACTCTACGAGTGATAACAGTTCCTTATCATTGGCCATCGCAGCATAATATGCCATGTTCGGCAAGGATTCTTCCACATTGTAAAGTAAGTCAGTCGGAAAACAGCCGTTTCTGGTTGCGGAGTTAATATTCGGTCCTTCGCCGTATAGAAAACATTCATTTTTTGTAAAGTAACTTTTTAGATCGGCTGCTATTTCTTGGGCTTCTTTCTTAAAGTCGGGACGGTTACATAATTCGCCAATAGCATACAAGGCGTAGGTTGCCGACGCAGAATAGTTTATATTCATATTTCGCATACCTTCGCGTTTACGGCTATAAATAAATGGATTATTTATCATGAATTCACCAGCTTGCAGTAATTGTTGTTTCCAGTGATTGCGGGTTGAGTCATCCAATAAATGACCATGATAATGTAAAGCCTCATAAAGAGCTATGGAAGCAAAGACTGTCGTACCGTTCCAATCCGAAACATGTACATCGTTCATCCAAGAACCGTCTGGACGATGCACGTTCTCCATCCAGGCCATCAGGCGTTTGGCACCGTGCAAGTATTTATTATTTCCGGTTTTTTCTGCCAGATACATTAGAGGAAGTACGGCATCACCTATACGTCCATGCATACGGGCACATGCAGGGCACAGAATACCACCGTTAAGCGCAGGGTTCGGATTATTACATTGATATGTCAAAAAGGTATCCATCCATTCCGTCAATAATTTGTCTGCTTCACTACGCAAAGCATCATCAAATGGATTTTCATTTATATTCCGTATTTGTCCTGATAAGAATGATGCATATAACAACATCATAATAATAAACAAGTTTTTCATTTTCTTCATATTAGATTTTAAAACTCAAAAATACAGCTTTATGGCTAATAACTATTGCTTTTTTCTCTAATATTTGTATATAGATGTCTATGGGTGTCCGTAATATTGTTGAATTGGTATTAATATTGTTGAAAAGTTGTTTTCTGAAACAATATTAGCAGACTTTTAAACATAAAAATACGTCTGTCAAGTTCGAACGCCCTACTTTAGCAGCAGAAAATAAATATTCCTTAAACTTTAGTAGTATATGAAACACTTACCCTTATTAATGTATACCACTTTCTGTGGATTGTACTCCATGCAGACAGAAGCAGCAGACAAAAAAGGTGAAAGACCCAATATTCTTTGGCTCACTTTTGAAGATACCAGTGCTTATGAGTTCGGTTGTTACGGTAATAAGGGAGTACATACTCCCAATGCAGACAGTCTTGCTGCTCGTGGTATACAATTTATGAATGCCTGGTCTGTTGCTCCTCAAAGTTCGGCAGCCCGTTCATCGCTCATTACTGGATGCTATTCAAGCACTTACGGAATGGATATTCATCCTGTTCCTTACGATACACCTGCTGATATATTCTTTCCACAACGGTTGCGCGAAGCTGGCTATTATTGCACAAACAATAGCAAAACACATTACAATTCTACCACTGACAACAAAAGTTGCTGGGACGAGTGTAATAACAAAGCCTCTTACAACAGTCCTAAGCGCCGGAAAGACCAGCCTTTTTTTGCTGTATTCAATACTGTAACTTCGCATATGGGACGTATCCGCACTTTTCATACTGACGGGCGGAGAGATTATACTCAAGAGGGTATTTACCCGGCATTGCTTTCATTACCCTCTTACGTTCCCGATCTTCCAGAAGTGCGTTCCGATTATGCTGGTCATCTCGAAGCGGTGCAGGACGTGGATACCTGGCTAGGATTTTTCATGAAAGATCTGAAAGAGAAAGGACTGGATGAAAATACGATTATATTCTTTTTCAGTGATCATGGTGGTTGCATTCCACGCGGAAAGGGATATTTGTATGAAAGTGGGTTGAGAGTACCTCTGATTGTGTACTTCCCGCCCAAATGGCAGCATTTGGCCAACAATGCCACAGGCAAGGAATACAGTTTAGTCAACTTTACGGATTTAGGCCCTACCGTACTTAGTCTTTCAGATATAAAACCTCCCAAACATATGCAAGGAAGAGCCCTGTACGGTAAATTCGCAAGCAGAGAAAAGCGAACAATGCAGTTTGCATTGGCAGCTAACCAATTACATCACTTTATGCCGGTACGTGCTGTTACCGATGGACACTTCAAGTACATTCGCAGTTATATTCCTTATCGTCAGTTTGCTTTGCGCAATTATTACCAATGGGGAATGCCTTCCAATAAAGCATGGGACAAACTGGTGTTGGGGGGACACAATACCAATCCGGATTGGAAACAGACTTTCGAGGCTCATCCAGCGGAAATGTTGTTCGATCTTGAAAAAGATCCGGATGAATTGCATGACTTATCCACATCTCCCGAATATGTGGAAACCTTGTTCAAAATGCGTCAAGCACTATCCGAGCATATCCGTACTACTGGCGACTTGGGATTTTTCCTTCCAGATTCACGCACTGGACACATACTTTATGAAAAAGTGCGCAAGGAGAAATATCCTTTGGATGAACTTTATACACTTGTGGAAACTGCGGGAACGGCAACTGTAACTTCCCTCCCTATGCTGGAGGAAGCACTTTCCAGTCCCTTGCCTGAGATAAGATTTTGGGGAGTGGTGGGGTATGCAAAACTCGCTAGAGAAAAACAAATCAAGACTGCTCCACAAACTTTGCTGAAACTTTTGCAAGATGATAATCCTTATATAGCTTCCGAAGCAGCTTATGCTGTTGCTTATATGGACAAAGCTCAAGAAGGTATTGCACGCCTTGTTACTCCGGTTCAAGAAAAAGATAGAAAAATAGGGTATTCTTCTTTGGAATGTCTATCTTTAGATCCCGAAATGCGTGACTATATCCGGCCGTTTCTGCCCGAACTGAGAAAAGCCGCTGAAACCTTGCCGCGTCTTGAAAACGAAGATGCGGGGCTTATGGCGCGTGGCATCCTTGTAAATCTGGGTGAAATGGATATTAAAGATTTGCATGGCTCTGAAGCGTACAAGAAGGGCTTGAAGCTGAATTATGGTCGCAGGCCAATGGTACCTCTGCCGAATTAAAAGTGAATTTATGCACAATGTCATCAAGCCAATTAACAAAATATCAATAGAGAATGAGAACAATCGCATTAATCACCCTCTGCCTGCTTCCTTTGACAGCGGTAAGTCCGGTCCGTGCACAGTCAGATAACTTAACACCCCTGAAAGAACGTGTAAACGTACAGGCCGATTCGGCCCGTGCAAACCTGATTATTGATGACCGTTGGGTAGCCGTCGGTACCAATAAACCCCATACCATTCAATTGGATTACTCCCGGCCTTTCGGGAACAAGCCTTCTTACCGTTTCGAATTGAAACAGGAAGACAATACTTTGGAAGGCTACGCCAAAGGAGAAACCAAAGGTCGTGCTGAACTTTGCTATTGCTATGCTGTGGCCAATGACTTTCGTAATTATCCGGCCAATGAATACTCCAATGCACAAAAGATGAAGACTGTATATCATTACGGTAAAGGAAGTTGCCCGCAAGGTTCATCCATGAGCTATACATTTTCCGTTTATATTCCGCGGGCTTTGGACAAAGATGTATCCACTATTTTTGCACAATGGCATGGTATGCCGAGCCGTACACTCGTTTCCGATCCTAACGGTAAAGTGATGAAACTTAGTGTTGAAGAGTTTCTTGAACTGGAAAAAAAGATGATTTTCAAGAAGAATATAGCCCATGATAAAATAGCTAGAATCAATGCTAAAGGAGATACTGTCTACAAAGCCGGAAATCCTAATGGTTGGCTGATTGAACAAGGCGGATATCCTCCTCTTGCTTTCGGTTTCTCGCAAGGGTATTTCTACATCAAAGCCAATTCGGACCGTAAATGGTTGACTGACAAAACCGACCGTTGCAATGCAAATCCGGACAAGGCAGAAATTATGCGTCCCGTGACTTCCACTTATAAGGCTTCCACAATAGCTTATAAGATGCCGTTCGGCTCTTTCCCGAAAGAGTGTTGGGTAACTTTCCGAGTGAATATAGACTGGACTCTATATGGAAAGGAACAAGAAACTATTCTTAGACCTGGGCTTTTGGATGTGACTATGTCTTACCAGCAAGAAGGTAAAGAACGAAAGAAACATATTGTGAATAACGAAGAAATTCTAATCGGACGCAATGACGAAGAAGGATATTACTTTAAATTTGGTATATACCGTGTTGGAAATAGTACTATTCCAGTTGCTTATAATTTGGCTGGTTATGAAGAATGTGAAAAAACTCAGAGAAATAGGGGGCTCTGAATGATAGTAGAATACGAAGACTAAATAAAACCTTTGCTACTTTCTGCCAACTCCCAAACTTTTTCGTACTTTTGCCCGTTCAAATTATAGAGGTTGGAAGTCATTCCGATCATTTAGTTGTAAATCGTTTAACTGTAAATAATCAAATGTTGACAAAAGTAATAGAGCAGGCCAAAATAGATCGTTTCGCTAGATGGATGGGGCATGCAGAAAGAATTGTAATTGTAGCCCATGTAGCGCCGGATGGCGATGCCATAGGTTCTTCATTGGGATTGTGGCACTTTCTGAATTCACAAGATAAAACGGTAAATGTCATTGTGCCGAATGCTTTCCCCGACTTTCTGCGATGGATGCCGGGTAGCAAAGATGTATTACTCTATGACCGCTACAAAGAATTTGCCGATAAACTGATTGCTGAGGCTGAAATAATCTGTTGTTTGGATTTCAATGCTTTGAGTCGTATTGATGCAATGGCGGATGCAATAAAGGCAGCAAAAGGGAAGAAGATTTTGGTAGACCATCATCTGTATCCCGAAGATTTTTGTGATATCACAATCTCACATCCTAATATTTCTTCTACTTCGGAGCTTGTATTCCGCTTGATATGCCGCATGGGGTATTTTAATGAAATAACCAAAGAAGGAGCAGAGTGCATCTATACCGGTATGATGACCGATACAGGTGGATTTACTTATAACTCCAATAATCGGGAGATTTATTTTATCATCAGTGAATTACTTTCCAAGGGTATCGATAAGGATGATATTTACCGGAAAGTTTATAATACTTACTCTGAAAGTCGCTTGCGACTGATGGGATATGTGCTTTCAAATATGCAGGTTTATCCCGATTATCATTCTGCCTTGATCTCGTTGACAAAAAATGAGCAGGGACGTTTCAATTATATCCGGGGAGACAGCGAGGGGTTTGTAAATATTCCTTTGAGTATAAAAGACGTGGTTTTTTCTTGCTTCCTGCGTGAAGACACGGAAAAGCCGATGATTAAGGTTTCATTGCGTTCTGTGGGTACATTTCCTTGCAATCAATTAGCTGCTGAATTCTTCAATGGAGGCGGACATCTGAATGCTTCCGGTGGTGAATTTTATGGTACGCTGGAGGAAGCAAAGAAAGTCCTGGAACGTGCTTTAGAGAAATTTAAGCCTTTATTGAATGCGAAAGGATAAAAAAAGAGGGGCACAAAGGTTAAAAGATACGAACTTTCCTCGTAGAGCTTTCAACTTTCAACGAAATCGAATACTTTTGTACGGAATTACTAAATAACAGATAATGAAGAAACTTACATTATTCTTTTTGTCTTTGCTGGTATGTGGTCTGGCTTTTCAGGCTTGTGATAACACCAAGACTTATGCAGAAATGCTGGAGGAAGAAAAAGAGGCCATTAAAGCATTTATAAAAGACAATAATATTAAGGTTATATCCCAAACAGAGTTTTACAGAAACGACTCGATTACGGATACGCTTAAAAATGAATATGTGCAACTCGCCAGCGGTGTATATATGCAAATACGGGATAAAGGCTCTAAAAATCCTGCCGATACAGTAAAAGCGAACGACCAGATCTTGGTACGTTTCATGGAATACGGCCTTATTCAAGGAGATACGACAATGTCTAACTTAGGATTTGCCGAAGTAGTGGATGAATTTAATTACCGGGTAACGAGTTCTTCCATTGCTGGTCAGTTTACGCAAGGATTGATGCTTTCTTATTACCAAACGACTGCTGTTCCTGCCGGTTGGTTAGTACCACTGGCTTATGTACGCGACATGGCACACGTCAGACTGATCGTTCCTTCAAAGATGGGACACAATACAGCTATGCAGTCCGTATACCCTTATTACTATGATATCCGTAAATACCAAATCTATAGGTAATTATAGTATATAACCAACAATCTTTAAATCATTAACCTAATGACTCTAATCAAATCTATCTCTGGAATCCGCGGAACTATTGGCGGAGGAGCGGGTGTGGGCTTGAATCCGCTTGACATTGTGAAATTCACATCAGCGTATGCCACACTTATTCGCAAAACGTGCACGGTAAAAAGCAACAAAATTGTAGTAGGACGCGACGCCCGTATTTCGGGTGAAATGGTAAAGAATGTAGTAGTAGGTACCCTGATGGGCATGGGATGGGATGTAGTGGACATTGATCTGGCTTCTACACCGACCACCGAATTGGCCGTAACTATGGAAGGCGCCAGTGGTGGTATTATCCTGACTGCTTCGCACAATCCGAAACAATGGAATGCCCTGAAATTGCTGAATGAACGCGGCGAATTTCTGAATGCTGCCGAAGGTAACGAAGTACTTCGCATTGCCGAGGCTGAAGAATTTGACTTTGCTGATGTAGATCATCTGGGATCATATCGCAAGGATCTGACTTACAATCAAAAACATATAGACAGTGTGTTGGCGCTTAGTCTGGTGGATGTAGAAGCTATCAGAAAGGCGAACTTCCGCGTGGCTATTGATTGTGTGAACTCTGTGGGTGGTATTATTCTGCCTGAGTTACTGGAACAACTGGGTGTACAACATGTAGAGAAGCTTTACTGCGAACCGACCGGTGATTTCCAACATAATCCTGAACCGCTTGAAAAGAATCTGGGGGACATTATGAACCTGATGAAAGGTGGCAAGGCTGATGTAGCTTTCGTAGTTGACCCTGACGTAGACCGCTTGGCAATGATTTGCGAAGATGGAAAAATGTATGGCGAAGAATATACGCTGGTGAGCGTAGCCGATTATGTGTTGAAACATACTCCGGGTAATACAGTTTCTAACCTGAGTTCTACACGTGCTTTGCGTGATGTAACCCGTAAGTATGGCAAGGAATATTTTGCTTCTGCCGTAGGCGAAGTAAACGTTACTACTAAAATGAAAGAAGTGGGTGCCGTGATCGGTGGTGAAGGCAATGGTGGAGTTATTTATCCGGAAAGTCACTACGGACGTGATGCGCTGGTTGGTATTGCCTTGTTCCTGAGCCATCTGGCACATGAGGGCAAGAAGGTGAGCGAGCTTCGTGCAACTTATCCTGCTTATTTCATGGCAAAGAATCGCGTAGATCTGACTCCTGAAACAGATGTGGATGCTATTCTGGCTAAGGTGAAAGAACTTTATAAGGATGAAGAAATCAATGACATCGATGGTGTGAAAATAGACTTTGCCGATAAGTGGGTACACTTGCGTAAAAGTAACACCGAACCGATTATCCGCGTGTATAGTGAAGCTTCTACAGCGGAAGCAGCTGAAGAAATCGGTCAGAAGATAATGAAAGTGATTGAAGATCTGGCAAAGTAAAAGTTGTCAGGAACAGATATATAAATATTAAGTAAATGGGAAGCCGAGGCTTCCCATTTTTTATTTTAGTGAGAGTACTTTTCCAATCTCTCCTTCAAAGTTAGGGGTGAATATGCCTTTCCCCATATTCTCTTTAATTTCTTCTACGGTCCAGAATCGTCCGCCGTCCAGTTCGTCACTGGGGGTGATTTCACCGTCGTAAACCGTTTTGTGTACAAAGACAAGCTCTTTCTCGCGTGCAGATTCAAAAACGTAACTCGTAATGGTTTCGGGAGTAAAGTCAGTAATGCCCAGTTCCTCACGTACTTCGCGCTTTAGAGCCATTTCTACACTTTCGCCCAGGTCTACATGTCCTCCTACGGAAGTATCCCACTTCCCCGGCTGAATATCTTTCCATTCGGGACGTTTCTGCATATACAGTTCGCCTTTGGAATTAAAAACGTGAAGGTGAATGACCGGATGTAAGAGTTTGCTACCACTGTGGCATTCGCCACGTGTAGCGGCACCTGTAATATTCCCCTGTTCGTCGACAATAGGAAACATTTCTTGGTTGTTATCGCTGTTCATAATTTTACGGTATTAATAATGAAGAATCTCCATAACTCAGAAAACGGAAGTCATGACCTAATGCGAAGTTATATATCTTTTGCCAATTGCCTTTTACAAAAGCCGAGACAAGCAATAGCAATGTACTTTGCGGTTGATGGAAATTAGTGACCATGGCACATACAATCTTGTAGTCGTAGCCCGGTGCAATAATGATCTGCGTGCTGGTATGCAGGGCTTCCATATCGTGGCGGTTCAGATAGTCGAGTATAGCTTGCAGGGCTTTTACAGATGTGATATTCGCAGCTTCTTCAGCTGTTTCATAAGGCTGCCATTGGCGGACGTGAAGTTCTTCTTCTGTGGCATCCGGATTTTTCAGTAGAGTAACGCCGATATGGTAAAGGCTTTCCAGTGTTCTTACTGAAGTAGTACCTACTGCAATTGCTTTTCCATCGTGTGCAATCAGCTTTTCAATGGTTCCGCGTGACACGGAAATATATTCCGTATGCATTTCGTGCCCTTCAATCTCTTCACTTTTAACGGGTTTGAAAGTACCTGCACCTACGTGTAATGTCAGTTCTTCAAGATCAATTCCTTTTTCTTTCAGAGCATCCAGTACACGGGGGGTAAAGTGTAGTCCGGCAGTAGGAGCAGCTACGGAGCCTTTTATTTTAGAATAAACAGTCTGATAGGTTTCCTTGTCACTTTCCTGAGTATCCCGATTCAGGTATGGCGGAATGGGGAGTTCTCCGAATACTTCAAGAATATCAGCAAAAGTAATCTCCGGATTATTCCAACGGAAATCAACCCAATGGCTGGTGCCATGACATTCACCACGAGTGGCAGTCAGAGTTATCGGTTGCCCTTTTACGGTCATTTCCCGTTTTAGCGTGCCTTCTTTCCATTTCTTCAGATTACCGATCATGCAGAGCCAGGCAGCGTGTTCGGTTTGCTGAAAATTGAGGACATAGTCGTTTGGCTCAATGGGTTCCAGGCAAAATACTTCAATCAGAGCACCGGTATCCTTGCGGAAGTGCAGTCGTGCCTGTATTACTTTTGTGTTATTGAATATCATCAGACTCCCTGCCGGCAGATAGGATGGAAGTGAAGTGAAGCGATCTTCGGAAACTTCGCCGTGACGGTAGACCAGGAGTTTGGACTGATCGCGTACTGGCAGAGGAAATTTGGCAATACGCTCATCCGGTAATGGATAATTGAATTCGCTGATACGGATATGTTTTGGATCTTCTTTCATGATAAACTTCTTTACGGGCTGCAAAGGTACGGATATTTATCGTCTTTTTTCTATCTTTTTTTATTGAGTTGCCGTATCTTTGTAGAACGATTGTTTGTTTAAGCAACTTCAATCATAAATTGTAAATAGCTAAATTGTAAATAATATGATGAAAATTGGTGATAAAGTACGTTTCCTCAATGAAATCGGCGGAGGAATCGTGAAAGGATTCAGGGGGAAGGATATTGTATTGGTGGAAGATGCCGATGGCTTTGATATTCCGATGCCCATGCGTGAGTGCGTAGTAATTGATACGGATGATTATAATATGACCCGGCCGGTGCCGAAAGCAACTCCGAAGAAAGCGGAGGAGAAGCCGGTACGTTCTTCTATTTCTCACTCGGTTCAGGAAGAAAGTGAGATGCAGCGCTTGTCCAAACCGCAGGTATCTGTTTACCGTCAGCCGGAAATGCGTGGTGGAGATATTCTAAATGTTTTTCTGGCTTTTGTACCGGAAGATATTAAGGCTGTCAGTACTACTCCTTTTGAATCTTATCTGGTGAATGATAGTAATTACTATCTGTATTACACTTACCTCTGTGCAGAAGGAAAAGCATGGAATGTCCGTTCCAATGGAATAGTAGAGCCGAATACGAAGTTGCTGCTGGAGGAATTTGAGAAGGTGGAGTTGAATGACCGTGAACATGTTGCAGTACAGTTCATCGCTTTTAAAGAGGATCGCTCTTTTACTTTGAAGCCGGCAGTCAGTGTAGAACTTCGCATAGATACGGTGAAGTTTTATAAGCTACACACGTTCCAGGAATCAGAATTCTTTGAGACCCCTGCACTGATTTATGATATAGTGAAAGATGATGTTCCTACCAAACAAGTGTATGTATCAGCTGAAGATTTACAGTCTGCTTTGCTGCAAAAGAAAACTGAAGATAAACCAAAGTCCCAGCCAATTGTGAAGCGCAGTGGACAAAATGGTATCATCGAGATCGATTTACATATCGGAGAACTGCTGGACGATATTAAAGGAATGAGTAACAGCGAAATATTGAATTACCAGCTGGACAAATTCCGGGAAGTTCTGGAACAATATAAGAATAAACGTGAACAGCGCATTGTTTTTATTCACGGTAAAGGTGACGGTGTGTTGCGCAAAGCATTGCTGGAAGAACTGAAACGTAAATATCCGAATTTCCGGCATCAGGATGCTTCTTTCCAGGAATATGGTTTCGGAGCGACGATGGTGACGATAAAATAGTTACAGGTTACGAGCTACAGGCTACAAGTAGCTGCGCTTTCATTCCGAAAGGCACTTGTTACTTGTAGCTCGTAGCTTCGTAGCTCTTATATCTTCCTCTTTCCCAAAGGAATAGAAAGTCCGATGAAAGCATTTACATGTTTGGAATTATTTCCGAAGAACATATAGTCAGTACCCAGCATCAAAGGACCTACCTTGAAAGCAAAGCCGAATGTTTCACCACCTTGAAGCATGGAGTAACTTAATGTAGCGTTGATTAAAGTGTTCGGACGATAATTGGCGGATAAAGTCAATTCGGAATATGTCTTTAGCTGTCCGAAGCGGGTAGTTGATAATAATCCTACTCCCAGTTTATTATTCAGGAATCCGTATTCTCCTCCTAAAACCATAGTCGGGGATAAAGAAGTGGTGCGGGATTTATTCTCCTTCTTCTGCAAACCGTATAATTCAAAGTCCAGTACATCAGTAGATTCACTGTAATTATCTTTATCAATAGCGATATCTTTGTTTGATTCGGCTATCTGGGTGCTTGATTTACCCCAAGAGATAAAACCTAAGTCGAGGATGGCAGCAGAGAACGTAAGGTTCTTCATCACTTGATAGCTTGCTCCCAGATCTAAGCCTGCTCCGTATCCACTGATACCGAAATTATTGTAGTCCAGATCTGTGATGTATCCATTTTCTTCTTCCAAGTCCAGACCTTTAGCAGAAGCTTCCAGATAAGCATCTGATTTTAGTTGGAATTCGGAGTCTAATCCTGTTTCTTTACCAGACATATAAAGTTGGTTGATCTTCAGATTCAAATTTCCGGCACCTAACAATAGTTTGGCTTTACCACCTATAGTCAGACGGTCGTTTATGGCACGTGAATAGCCTGCTCCAACTTCTATATAAGAGTTCAGGCGCAGTTTTTCATTCTGAATATTAAAGGTTCTACCGCTTCCCCAAGTAAAATCTGCCGCATCTGTAGCACGCAGATATTCGAACATGGTTTTAGGAATAGTTGCATCCACATCTACACGTGCTCCTACATTGAATGACCAGAATCCCTTGCCTCTATAGAATCCGAAAGAGATGACATCCGTATTAAGATTGATGTTCAGCTCATTCATTCCTTTCAGGCGGTTGTAGAACTTATCATTGTTGTAAAACTCTCCGTCGGAGTCAAAGACGTCAATAACATCCTGGATACCCAAAGAGTTAGAGGATACCTCGGCGGTCAATGACCCGATAACGGGTAGATTGATATAGCCACGCTTTGGTTGCGCTGCGGGGTTTAGTTGCATACGGGTACTGCTACCGTCCATAAAGTAAGATGAGCGCATATACTGCGCTTGCATGGCTGTGGGGAGAAGAAAAGAGATGCAAATCCCCAGAAGTAAAAGCTTTCTCATTGTGCTTCGTAAATTGTGGATTACTGTTAATGATTACTTATATTTGTTGTTGCAAAGTTAAAAGAACTATTTGTTATATCAAAATTATATAATAAATAAAAATTGAATAAGAAGCTGCCTTCATGGCTATGTGGCTTTATAATTGGATTGAGTGGGAAAAATAAGATGATTGCGGCCTATAGGCACATGTTATTTTATCCGCTCTCCTTTGCAATATGATGGTTTGTTAAGCGTAAAAAGAAGACTATCCTGATCTTTTTTTGAAAGGAAAGTAATGCTGTGTGATTGATTGAGCTATACTATTAAATGATAAACAACGGCATTTTGAGTGCACGCGAAAGAACTTGCATTGTTGAAATCCGGTCTGTTTGAATAAAAACATGCATCAATCTTACCCGGTAAAGACGTTTGCTACCGTATAACACGCCTTTCTCTTTGTATTCATATACCTTTTTCTTTGCTTCCATCTTCTTTATTTTGTATTGACCACATATGTGAAGCACGAGATTTACATTCGTGAAGCAGGATATTCACAGCTGCAAAGCAGGTGATTTACGGATGTGGTAAATGCTAAATATTGACTGTCAGTGAAATAAACATGCAGTGCTAATCTAATAAACATAAGCGGTGATGCCTATAAACACTGTTTCCGAACCGGTGAAAGCAAGTGGCAAACAGAATGAAATATGGAGTGTAGGTAAATTTGCCTACACTCTGTTTCTCTTTGCCTACACCACCGCTCAATGCCGATGAACAGGGCGATGCAGCGCATGAGTGTAAGCGTGTAGGTAAAAATGGACATAAACTCCTGTTATAGATAGTGTTGATAAAGGAAAGAGGGTGCTAAACGTGATGTTCAGCGCCCTCTTTTACAATTTATTTATTAATCAAAAAGGATATTCCTAATTATCGACATGAAATTATTTCATTTCGATACCCTTGTTCTGCAAAGTGACATTCAATACTCTTGCATATTCAGCATATTGTTTGTCAGTCAGTGCTTTTCTCATCAACTTCAAGTTTCCATAAACTGCATTGTGAAGTTTCTTTTTCTGATCTTTCTTGGCAGCTGTAGCGCGTTCCATCTGTGTAGAGAAGTAATCGCAAATGTTTGCTACTTCTTCATGCTGGTCAGCGGATAAATTCAAATATTTACTCAACTTGGTTACGTTGATGTTACCATCCCATTTTGCAGTTGTAGGTTGATTTCCTGCTGCAAATGTCGTAGCAGTCAGGCAGACTGCTGCCATTAATGTTAATCCTAAACGTTTCATAATACCTACTTTTGATTTGTTATACCTAAAAACAATTCTAACTCTAAAAATCTAATACCTATTGAAAACAGCTCTAAGCGCTTAGCTTTTTCTTTTTACCTGTGCAAATATAGAAATATGTTTTATAACACAAAAGTGAAAAAGAAAGAAAGTGATGCTAAGGTGACTATTTTTTGATATATATCAATTATATGATGTTATTTTGATTGTTTTAGGTCTTTTTTGTAATATGAATGTAATATAGTTATCGCGCACGGTTAAGCATAATGGTAGCAAGCGCTTGGTGAAAACATAAATAGCCTATTGGGTAGACATTTTCTGCATGCTGCGCGAACTTCGGCAGGAACAGAAGGACACGGTTATTAACAAGAGAAGAATATAATGCTTCATGGTATAATCTTATTGAGTATATGGTGGCAAGTTTTCATTGTCAATAATCTCATCGGGCAGTTGCATTGTTATTCTTGTTTCCGAACTGATTCCTACAAATCCGAGCCCGCCTTTTACATTGCTTGGTATCATGACCGGTTCCATGAGTGCCTCTTCATAATTGCCCGATTCCAGAGTATTTAGGGCTTTTAAATAGCGGAATTCAGCTTCACTGATGCTGAGCAGGCGGACAGTGATACTTTTGGAGCGGCGAGTGACGTTATAAAGCCATAAATTGTAATCATGATAAAGTTGAGTATAAACCTTCAATGTACAGGTAGCATCAGAAAAGCGGTCATCGGTAAAGACATTATATTTATTCTCAATGTAGCTACCAAATAAATCATCTTCATCGTCTTCACTGCTGCTGGGTTTTCCATCTGTCAGTATCACATCTTCTCGATTGATGATACTTGTTTCTCTGGCATAGAGGACGGTATCTATGCGGCTGTCGTATTGTCCGTGAACGGCAATGTCATTCCAAATGTCCAAGCGGTAGTAATTTTTCTCATTAGGGCGGTCTTGCAGGGTAATCTTAAACTGGCGATGAGGTTCCCATCCACTGTACACTCTGATGGGGATGAGACATGTATCTATTTGGATGGAGCTTACCGGATGAGGAACGGTAACTTCGGCTGTTGTATGATATTTGCCATTTTCAGCTATGGCTTCCAGGCAGATTTGCTCACCGGCTTTCAAAGGGGTAGTGATGCGGAATTTTTTGCGTTTTGCTATTTCCGGGAGGTTATTGAGGGGTGCATTAGGATCGTAGACCACATCCAGGCTGCCAATAGGCTTGAGTGGGGGAAGTTCTTCCGCCTTTTCGACAAGCTTCCCGTTGACATATAGGTTTACAGTAGCTTCTTCTACGTGTGAGAGGCCATGTGTACCACTTAGGTTGAGATATACGTAGTTCTCCGGTTCTCCTGCATCAAGGAGGGCGTTCATAATGAGTTGTGGCTCACTGTGAGCCGGGGTATAGGGGATTTCATTCTCGCAGGAGGTGGAGAAAAGGATGATACCTATATATATAATAAGGTGCAAAGAGCAAATTCTTGTTTTCATTTTTTTGTTTCCGGTTCTATGGTTATTTGTTGTCATATCTTAGAACTTGTATGTATAGGTGACAGATGGAATGATCGGTAGCAAAGTTATTTTCTTTATGAATAGCTTTGATGTATTATAGCCACCTGTGTATTTACCGTGTTCATCTTTATAGGCGAGGTAATCATAATCGCGCCGTTTGCCATAAACGAGTGTCGGGTTCATTGAATTATAAGCATTGTAGAGGCTGATGTTCCAGGTTCGCATGCCATGTTTGGTTTTCTTGTTGAAGTTCACTCCAATGTTCAATCTATGGCTGGCAGGTAGACGGTAGTTATTACGTTTGGAGATGTAGTCAGTTTGTTCTATGCTGCCATCAGGTTTGAGAATGACCGTTTGCTGCTCCGGTAAGGTAACTGTTCCGCCACTATTGTATATCCAGGAAGCTCCAATGTCAATGCGTTCACTGAATTTATGGTTTAGGCAGAGGCTAATACTGTGCCGGCGGTCGTATTTATAGGGAAAACGCTCACCGTCGTTGATACTGCCGTCTTTGAATTGGCGATCTGCTTTAGCCAGAGTATATGCCAACCAACCGGTGGTTTTGCCTATGGTCTTTTGCGCCATGAACTCTATGCCCATTGAACGTCCTTTACCCATTTCCACTTTCTCTTCCCAATTGGTTGAACTCCCAAAGAAAGAAACCCCGTTCTGGTATTCCAGTACGTTTCGCATCTGTTTGTAATATCCTTCAATGGAGAACTCCCAACCCCGGATTCCGGTATAATATCCGCCTAAAGAGTATTGGTTAGCACGCATAGGACGTATGTTTTTGGTAATAGGTACCCATAAGTCTGTGGGCATGGCGAGTGGAGTGGAGGAGAGTTGGTGTACATATTGAGCCATCTGAGAGAAAGATACCTTTACTGAGAAATCATGATCGAAGCGATAATGAACGGAAAGTCGCGGTTGTATGGAGAAATAATTCTTCCCCTGTGTATTGAACAGAGAAACGTGTACTCCTGCATTTAAACTGGTACGGCTACCTATATCAAAATTATCTTCTGCATAAACAGAAGCCTCATGTCCGTGCAGGTAACTGTTCGAAATACTATTATACAAGGTATCTTGTTCAGTTACGCCATTCTCCTCTTCTTTCATTTTCGAAGTATTGGTTTCCGGACGGAAGGTATGGTATAGGTATTCTACACCAAACTTAATGTGGTGTGAAGGAATAGGTGTATAGTCGAAGTCTGTCCGGAAACTCCAGTCACGGATTCCTGAACGATACTCTGAATCGTATTGATAGAAGTAGGAGTGTGATGGAGAGTAGATATTTTCTTCTTTTGCTTTGCCTTTTAAGATCATGCGATAGCTGTTGAAAGCTACGGTTGTATTGCTAAACAGTTTGTTGGTAAATACGTAATTCCAGCGTCCTGCAACGATTGTATTTCCCCAGTTCAGCCCATTTTTGCTTTCATAACAATCGCTAGTACCGTAACTCTCTTTGAAGTTATAGTGATAGTGATCCTTTCCATGATAAAAACTCAGGAAAAGCCGACTGCGATCGTTAAACTTATGATTTACTTTGGCATTGAGGTCATAGAAGTAATAATTGAACTCATCACCGTCACTGCTGAAAGCTTTTCCCATAAAAGCTGTGTGTGTGGTACGTCCACTAAGCGAAAAAGAAGTGCGATCTTTGATAATAGGTCCTTCCAAATGTATTTTATCAGTGAGTGTACCTATGCTCAGTGCACCATGATAACGTTTCATATCCCCGTCGTTGGTACGCACGTCTACAATAGACGAGAGACGTCCGCCATAGCGTGCCGGAAAAGAACTCTTGAACAGTGTAACCTTTTTCACAGCTTCGGGTGTGAAGATAGAGAAGACACCTAATAGATGGTCAGCATTATATATAGGAATACCGTCCAGCAATATCAAGTTCTGATCCGGTCCTCCGCCACGCACATATAAGCCGGAGAAGCCTTCGGTTCCTGCCTGTACGCCTGGCATTAGCTGGATGGTTTTCAATATATCAGCCTCCCCCAGTACAGCGGGTGTATGTTGTATTTGTGCCATGGGAATCTCATGTGCACCCATGGCGGTGGCTTGGATGCCGGCTTCCTTTTTATCCGAAAGTATGATCACTTCCGCCAGTTCGTTATTAGTGTTCAGGCGAATATTGAGCACGGTGTCTTGGTTTAGCGGGAACGAACTGTGCCGTGTTTCGTACCCTAAATACGAAAAACTTAATTCTGCATCTCCCTCAGGTAAGGTGAGGGTATAGAAACCGAAAGGATTGGTGGCAGTGCCCACACGCTGACGACTATCGAGAACATTGGCACCAATCAGCGTCTCGGAAGACGCTCCGTCTGTCACGTATCCGCTGATCGTGAACCGTCGGCTTACGGTTTTCTGCGGCATGGGCCGCTTATGTAGCAAAATATGTTTTCCTGATATTTCGAAGCCTATAGGCTGCATTTCAAAAGCCTTCCGCAGGATTTCATTGATAGTGAGATCGCGGACAGCCAATGTGATACGGCTATTCAAGCGTACTTCTTCTCCATAGATGAAGCTGTAACCGGTTTTTTGTTCCATTTGTTTCACAAACTCTTCCAGTGTGGCATTTTGTAGTTTAATACTAAAACGCGTTTGTGAAGGATTGGCCTGTAAAACACAAGTGGCAAATACGAGCGTACTTTGCAGAGTACAGGTCGAGAGGAGAACCGCTCCCATCAGGAATAATTTCCTGATGGTGCGGGGTGAGCAGATAGAAGATTTCATTCTAGTTTAATTTTTGTGTGATTGTTATAGTGTCATTAGTTTTTGTGTATCCAAACTTTTGGTTGCGACAAAGCAAAGAAAGGATTTCTTCCAATGTTTCACCATCGGAAAAAGTAGCCGTCATGTGGTAGTTCTGCAAGTCAGCATCTTCTATACGAATGTCCGTATGAAAAGCATTGGAAAGTTGCCGGACAATCTCCTGCAGAGGGATACTTTTAAAAAGCAGTGTTCCGTTTCTCCAGGCAATCTCTTCCGATGCATCCTTTTCGGTGTGTAAAGTTAAGTTCTTTTTATCCTTATTGTAGATAGCACTTTCGTTAGGTGAGAGTACCAGGCGTTCTTCTTCTTTACCGATAAGGCTGACAGCAACAGAACCTTCCAGTAACGTTGTTTTAACTTGCGCATCTTCGGGATAGGCTTCGATATTGAAATGAGTACCCAAAACTTGTACTATAACCGCTTCGGCCTTTACCTTGAAAGGGTGTGCCGCATCTTTACTGACTTCGAAGTAAGCTTCACCCTGCAATTGTACTTTCCGGTCTTTTCCTCTGAACCGTTCGGGGTAAGTCAGGGTAGAGTAGCGGTTCAGTACAATTTCCGTTTGGTCGGGTAATGTTATACTACGTGTTTCTGCCAGCGTGGATACGGTTTGCAATGGTACCGGGGCGAACATATAGTATGCCCACCATCCCAGTACGCAAAGCACGGCAACGGCGGCTGCATTCGCCATAGTGCGCAATGGAAGAATGCGGTGTTGCAGACGTGGTAACCGTTTTTCTAGAAGTATCCAACTGTTAGTTTTGGAAAATTTTCCTCTCGGCGAACGGGTGGAGGCTACGAGTTTATTGAGTATTTTTTCAAAATCTTGTTCCATGTTCTTCATCTTTCTTTTCTATAAAGACAGGTGAAATGAAAAAACTCCCTACGCTAAATCCTTTTTTTATTTGGAAAATTGCATCTTTTGCTGATTCATTCTCATTATTTATTATAGTGAAAGTCAGGTTTAGGTTATTGGGGTTGCAGGTAGACTGTGATTTGTGTTCTTTTCGCTTCCTTGTCCTGCGGGATACAGACGATACGAAACTCTGCCTTATTTTTAATTTTCTTGGGATAGATCTTCACGTGCAGATTGGCAGATTTCTTTTTTGCAGGAATAATAACCTTTTTATCCTCGATGCTGAATACAACAGTTTGTCCTGGCATACTTACTCCGTTGATAAGGACTTCCCGGTCTTCTTTTTTCTTCTCCGCAGCGATAATTTTAATGTCGAACTCTTCAACATCTTTACTCCTGTCGAATGAATAATTCTTGGTAGTCTTGTCAAAGCCTACATATTCTTCGGGATAATTGGAATTGTTCTCACTGCATGCGGCAAGGATGAAGAGAATAGCTGCAGCTCCCGCCATTTGTTTACAAAGTTGTTTCATACTGTTTTAATTTAGTCTAGTTTATAGTTCATAATTAAAGACAGGGGAGGAGAAAGAAGTCCCTATAGGAATAAAACTAAAATGTGTTAATGTGTGGAAGAAGGGGGAATATATGATTATGGCTCTTGTTGGATCATGTATTATCCAGCAAGAGCCATCTGATATAAAGGGGCTATATTTTAATTAGCTTGATTCTCAACAGTATTTTGATAGCTGACAGTCCTTACATATTCTATCTGGACATTACTCTGTTCATTCTCCTCTAACAGCATAGAATGAGGTTCCGGTACTGCGAGCTTTATTTCTGTCGCGTTGAAATTCCGTGTAAAGCGGATCATTCCTGCCTTCTGAGCTTGTGCTTCAATAGCATGCAGATAGAAATTCTCCAGACGTAATGAGTCATTTTCACCGGAGGCGGAAATGAATTCCCTTACATTGGTTGTTTTGACGTGAGATAAGTATATGTTACGGAAATGAGGGTAGCCTTTCTCCGGAGGATCTACCGGGGTGAGCATTGTTTGCCAATGTTCCGGTATTTCTTTGCCTTTATACTCTTCAGGCAGTGTGCTATAGCTGTATTTAGGATTCCAGTTAGGCTCGGCTCCAAGAACTCTGCGGTTATTTTCGGCTTCTACCCGGGTTACATAAATATTCTCGATGGTTCCGCCACGGGTTGTGGCGCTCTTTAGTTGTAATATAACCGAAGTCCCCATGGCTTTGAGGTCGTGAGCCAGTACATTGCGTATGCTGCCGGAAGTTTCGCTGCCGCATGTAATCAATCCTCCACCTTTGTGAGCGATACAATTGCGTATCACTACATTTTCTGTAGGGCGGTTCACGCGTAAACCGTCGGCATCTCTGCCTGCCTTCAGGCATATATTATCATCGTTACAGTCTATTTCACAGTTCTCTATCAAGATATTTGTGGATGAATCTATATCGATGCCATCCGTACTGGGACCACGTCCGCCAATATTGTTATTAATAATTAATCCGTCTACTGTACAGTGGTCAGAGTATAAAATCTGGCATCCCCAAAAACCGGTACGCATCAATGTGAAATTACTTAGAGTGACGTCCGAGCTATTTTCAACAAGGATACCGCGGACGCGCTTACAGTCGTAATCCACGATCCAGCGTAAACCTTTGGCTTCGTATTCTTTTCGCATAGCCCAGTATTTATCCCAATATATCTTACCCCGGCAATCCAGAGTCCCTTCGCCGCTGACAGATGCTTTCTCTTCGCCGATGATGTTGATTACTGCTGCGGGCCATACCATCTCAATACCTGCAATGCGCGAGCGGAATTCCGGATAACAATGAATATCAGAACAGGCTATCAGGGTCACGCCTTTGCTTATTTGCAGATTAACCCCGCTTTTAACAAAGAGTGCTCCTGTCAGATAATAACCCGGTTGCAGCGTAACGGTTCCTCCTCCGGAGAGTGCGCAACTGTCTATTGCTTTTTGAATGGCATCTGTACTAAGAACTGTACTATCGGCAACAGCACCGAAGGAGTTAGCGGATACCACTGTACTACTATCCGGTAATTGCCGGCTACCTACATTCTCTGTCCAAGAGAAGTCCGGTTGTTGAGGGATTTCTCCCCATTCAAAGTTATTAGTATCAAGTCGGGGGTGTGCACACGAAAAAAGAAGTGCTCCTGACAAGAGCAGGGAAAAGGTATATCTTCTTTTCATATAATTAAAGTATTGATTATTAATTGTCATCCGATCTCTATGAATCCTACTGAAAAAATCACCGCTAAAGTAGGGCATTTACATCATTTGTTATATAGAGGTATGTACAGATGCATGTAATATTTGTTTTTGTGCGCTATTTATACCCTGTCCATACCTGAGTTGTATCCGAACAGTACTTGCTCCGTACATTCTCCACTCAGAGGTACCTCTACACGGAGAAAGTACGGTGTTGGTACGGAGCAAGTGCGTTTCAAGAAAGGCTGGGAGTACTGGAATCTGATGAAAAGCACGATTTTCTATGTTTTTGTCTGTTTTTACATTGCCTCTTTTCTTATATGGTGCTAAGTTTGCGATACATTTTAATATTATTGAAAAATAGAGGATATGAGACAGCTATTCGTGATTTTGCTTGCACTGGGTATTGGGATGCCGGTAAATGCCAAACAGATAACTTTCACAAAGAAGGGGGTAATTCATTACTGCATGAGTGGACAAGACACTCTTATTGTTCAGACTGCTTTAAAAAAACACTATACTTTGTCTATTGCTCCGTACAAAGGTGATAAGGCTTGTGCTATCAGTTATACATTCGATGACGGTTTGGCAGAACAATATTCATTGGTTGCTCCTCAGTTTGAGAAAAGGGGATTCCGGGGTACATTTGCTATTAATGGTTCTAAGATTAATAGCGATGGTGGACTAACTACGGATACCACGAGGATGAGCTGGGAGCAAGTGAAAGACTTATCGGACAGAGGACATGAGATATCGAATCATGGTTGGAAACATAAGAATTTTGCCCGATTTCCGTTAGAGGAAATCAGAGAGGATATTTATAAGAACGATAGTGCCATCTTTGCCAATACAGGAGTCATGCCCCGCACTTTTGTGTATCCTAATAACAATAAGAAAGAAGAGGCTAAGAAGATTGCTGTTCAGAACCGGGTAGGTACAAGAACCAAACAACGTTCTATCGGTAGTAAATCTACTCCTCAGAACCTGGAAGCTTGGGTAAATACTTTAATAGAAACTAATGATTGGGGGGTAGGGATGACGCATGGCCTGACCTATGGTTATGATGCTTTTCGTGATCCACAACGCTTCTGGGATCATTTGGATCAAGTAAAAGCGAAGGAGGATAAAATCTGGGTTGGGACATTTCGTGAAGTGGCAGCTTATGTTGAAGAAAAGGGAGCGACTCAGTTGGATATTGTATGTGAAAAAAATCATTTAAGAATAACTCCGGAATTGACTTTGGATAAGGAGTTATTTATAGAACCGTTGACGCTGGTTATTAAAGGAAAGCAGATAAAAAAGATTTCCGTCAGACAAGATGGGAAGAAACTGCCTGTGCTACTTCATACAGATAAAGCCGTTTTTGACTTTAATCCTTATGGAGGGGTGATAGAAGTAAATCTTAAATAAGTAAAACTATAAAAACACGTCTGTTATGAAATAACTGGCAGGCATAAAAATGATTGAAAATGAGGAAAATTGTTTTATTTACTTTATTGTTCTTTCAATATGTAGCGGCGTTTGCCCAAGACATTGAAACTGGTAAGCGGGTGTCGCAGTTGTTTAACTTTGACTGGAAGTTTCAAGCTGGTGATCTGAAAGGGGCACAGGCGGTAGACTATGATGACAGTAGTTGGCGCACGCTCGATTTGCCACATGATTTCCAGATAGAGCAGCCTTGGAGTAAGTCGGGTGGAGGTGCACGCGGCTTTAAGGATATGGGAACCGGTTGGTATCGTAAAATATTTAAGGTAGATCCTGCGTGGAAAGGGAAAAGAGTCTTTCTTGATTTTGAAGGTATTATGCTGATTGGAGATGTGTGGCTGAATGGAAAGAAAGTAGGAAGTACGGATTATGGCTATCTTGGTTTTGAGACAGATATTACCAGACTACTTAATTATGATAAAGACAATGTAGTAGCTGTGTGCGCCTCTACAGGTAAGAAGGGGGGATCTCGTTGGTATACGGGTGGTGGTTTGTATAGGAATGTACATTTGTTGGTGAAGGATAGTATTGCCATAGCCCGTCATGGCGTATTTATTTCTACTCCCCGAATTACAGAACAGAGTGCTGATGTCAGTGTACAGGTAGAGGTGGAAGGGCTTTGCGGCAAACCTCTGAATGTTGAAATTTATGCGAAGGTATTTGCCCCTGATGGTAAACAGGTGGCAGAAGGGAGAATGTTTACTCCTGAAAGGTCCAAACTGCAAACAGTAGAATTATCTTTACCGTCAATTAAGATTGAGAACCCCCAACTTTGGTCATGTGAGACACCTAATCTTTATACAGCAGAGATCGTGCTTTCTCATAATGGAACGGTGGTTGACCGTGTGGTTGAAACTTTTGGTATCCGTACTCTGGAGTTCTCGAAAGAATCAGGGTTTAAACTGAATGGAAAAAAAGTCTTTCTGAAAGGTATTGCTATCCATCATGACTTGGGAGCTTTAGGAGCAGCCGTTTTTGATGAAGCCATTGAAAGGCAGTTCAAGCGATTGAAAGAATTTGGTTATAATCATGTACGTACATCACACAATCCCTATTCGGAATCTTATTTGAGATTGGCGGATAAGTATGGCATCCTGATTGTAGATGAGTTGATTGATAAATGGAGTAGTAGTAATTCGTATTGGGGAGGAAGAGTTCCTTTTACCCAATTGTGGTATCAATTGATTCCTGAATGGATTAAACGTGACCGCAATCACCCTTCTGTAATTTTGTGGAGTTTGGGAAATGAATTGCAGATGAGAGAAGATCTGGCAGGATTTCCTACCGGTGACTGGGGAGTCACTACTTATAAAATATTTGATACGCTTACTAAACGTTATGATGCTACACGGAAGACAACTGTAGCTATGTTTCCTTCGCGGGCTGGTGCTATTAATCGACATGATTCGGATTTCAATGAGAAAATAATTCCTCCTGAATTGTCTGCGGTAACGGAAATTGCGAGCTTCAACTATCGGTATATGGATTATGCCAAATATCTGGAAACGTATCCCGATCTGATTATCTATCAGAGTGAAGCTACGACGAACGAACTTACTGCCCCTTTCTTTGGAATGGATAGGGAGAAAATGGTAGGAATTGCCTATTGGGGGGCTATTGAATATTGGGGAGAATCGAATGGTTGGCCGAAGAAAGGATGGAACTATTCATTCTTTAGCCATACCCTTGAACCTTATCCTGAAGCATATTTGATTAAAAGTGCGTTCTGCGATGAGCCTTTGGTACATATCGGTGTAGTGGATAGTGAAAGAGAAAGTGTTGAGTGGAATGATGTGATTGTCGGACGTATGCCTCTTTCATCACATTGGAATAGAACAGAAGGAAGTAAACAGAACCTATTTACTTATACAAATGCCGATGAAGTGGAACTGTTGGTGAATGGTAGGTCTTTGGGGATTCAAAAGAATATCCGGGATAATATACAGCGTCGCAATATGATATATTGGCAAAATGTGCCTTATGGAAGGGGAGGTAATGTTGTGGCAATAGCTCGTAATGGAGGGGAAGAGGTCGCTCGTCATACATTGGAGACTACCGGAAAAGCTACAGCTTTGAAGATGGAGATTGAAAACACAGACTGGAAGTCCGGTGGAATGGATTTGCAGTATGTGAGAGTATATGCTGTAGACAGTAAAGGACGGGTAGTGCCGGGCTATGAAGGTGAAGTTGTGTTTGAAATTTCAGGATCAGCGAAACTTATTGCAGTAGATAATGGTGACCATTCGACGGATGAATTGTTTTCAGGAAATCAGAAGGCATTACATAAAGGTTTTGTGATGGCTGTTTTACGCTCGAACCGAATGGCTGGTGAAGTGAGAATTACAGCTTCTTCCAAGGGATTGAAAAGTGCAAACAAGAAAATGAAGACTCAATGAAACAAGCTATGAAATATCTTATTTTTGTTCTTATTTTTGTTGCAAGTAGTTGCAATGTAGTTGCTTCCAAACCAGTTCATGTGATTATTACAGCCGGTCAGTCGAATACTGACGGGCGAACTTCAAATAAGGATCTACCGGACTATATTAAAGCATTGGCAAAAGATACTGCAGAGTATTCCGAAGGGGCATATTCTTATTGCCAGATTGCACAGAATGATCCGGACGGAAAATTCATCCCTTTTTGGCCTCGGGCTGCGCGAAGTGAGCGAAATAGCTTGTGGGCCTATGATGCTGTGACCTATTATTGGCTAGAACAGTTATTAAAAGATAAATTTTATGTGATTAAATGGGCAGTTGGCGGAACCTCTATTGCTCCTAATTATGATTCTGTAAAAGGAAGATATTGGTCGGCAGATTCTGAATGGCTATCTCAAACAGAGTCGACATCTAAGGGAGGAAGATCACTTTTATTGTCATTTATTCAGGAAATAGATATTTGCATTGATCAAACTCTTTCGAAGTTGGAAGAAGGATACCACATTGATGCTTTTCTTTGGCATCAGGGGGAGAGTGATCAGCGTAAGGGAAAAGATTATTATGATAATCTGAAAGCTGTAGTCACTTATGTGCGCACACATTTAAGTCAGAAAACAGGCAAGGATTATTCGAAGCTCCCCTTTATATTCGGCACAGTTGCCAGAAGCAATAAATCTTATAGCAGTGAGGTGGAGGCAGGTATGCGCCGCCTGGCAGAGGAAGATTCAAATGCTTATCTGATAGATATGTCTGATGCGGAGCTATTGAACGACCGACTTCATTTTAATAAAGAATCGGCAGAGCATTTGGGTAGGGAAATGTATAAGTGCTTGGCTGAAATAATGTTTTAAGGAATTATCCCGGAATTAGTAAAGTATTTATTGCAGAAATTTTAGATATTAAATTGAAATAAACTATGTTTTTAAAGAATTGTATTTTCTTATGTATGATTTTTACCTTATCCAATGTAGTGACTTCCATGGCACAAGATGACAATATATCTTCATTGAGTGAGGTTGGGGCGGAGATGTTGCCTTCGACTATTGCACCATACCAGAGAAATCCTTTCAATATTCCACTGTTGAAGTATCCTGTATTTCCTGATTATTCGGTAAATATAGAGGAGAGAGGAGCTGTGAAGAGTGAGCCTGTTACTGAACTTGTCAATCAGTTAATTGCTGAAATCAGTAATAGGGGAGGGGGAAAACTGATTATACCTGAGGGAAAATGGAAGTCGGGGCGTATTATTCTGAAAAGTAATGTCAATCTGTATCTTGATGAAGGGGCTGAAATAGAATTCTCGGGAAATGCGGAAGATTATTTGCCGAGTGTATTTACTGCCCATGAAGGAATAGAAATTATGGGAGCTGGTGCATTTATTTATGCTTGTGGCGAGGATAACATTGCTGTAACAGGTAAAGGACATATTTATGGACCTCAAATGGATGTACCGGTTCGAAAGAATTCTAACAGTATAGCCTGGCTTGAAAAAGAGTTTCCTGCAGAAGTGGATAAACGCATTTTTGATGGAATGGAAGGACGACGCTTTTTTGCACCCAAAGTGATCTCACCCATTAACTGCCGAAACGTTTTGATTGAAGGTATAACTATCGGAAGATGTTTGTTCTGGAATGTTAATCCTATCTATTGTGAAAATGTGATAATAAGAGGAATTACAGTGAATTCTGTCGGGATTCCAAGTGGGGATGGCATTGATATTACATCCTGCAAGAATGTTTTGATAGAATATTGTACCATGAATTGTGGGGATGACTGTTATGCGCTGAAAGGCGGAAGGGATAAAGACGGTTTAAGGATAGGTAAACCGACAGAAAATGCAATAATCAGGTATTGTATAGCAAAAGCCGGGCATGGAGGTGTTACTATTGGAAGCGAAACTGCGGGAGGTATTAAAAATATATATGCCTATGGATGTGTCTTTGACGGAACTCAGATTGGGATACGTTTTAAGACCCGGAGACCGCGTGCCGGTGTTTCTGAGAATTTGTTCTATGAGAATTTCAGGATGATAAATGTGAGAGATGCATTTGTTTGGGATTTACTTGGTACTCCACAATTTATGGGAGATCTGGCTAAACGTCTTCCTTTGCGTCCGATAACGGAACTTACACCTGAAGTTAAGAATATACATATCCGGAATTTTATAATAGAGTCTGCTAAACGACTGATTGTAGCTAATGGAATTCCAGAGCAACCATTCAGTAACGTGGTGATAGAGTCAGGAAGCATATATTGCAAAAAACTGATTCCTACAATGAATGATTTTAAAGGTTTCACCATGCGTGACCTTTCCATTACCTCAGATGATAATGTCATAAATTTGCTTGATGGGCGAGACTTATTATTAGACAATATTCGATTTACGCTTCCTGAAAATAAATTATACGTTTATATGAAGGGAGAGAGGACAAAAAATATCGAATTTAAAAATATTCAACCTGAAATTGAAATCATAAAAGAAAAGTAAGCGATATGAAGAACTTATCTTTATTACTGTTGTGGGCCGTTTTTCCATGGCAAGTGTTTTCGCAAGTGGAAAATAACCGGATGGAGGGAATGCCATCTGCTAAAATGCATATTCTTTCACAGGAAATTTCTTCCTATCAAACTACTGTTTATGGAAACCCCTTTTCCGGAAGTTACAGAAGTATCTTGAAAATATCGCCGGAATTATCGGGACTTGCAGGAATCAGACTGCCATTGGATGCTGACGGAAATATGAAATCAGCAACTTTGCGTGTCCGTTTTGGAGAGAATGTCAAATTGCTGGTTGGCATTACTCCGAGACGTGGGTTGAAAACTACTGATGTTTCGCAATTATCGCAAATAGACTTTGGAGAAGGGGATATTCCAGTAAAACCAGTGATCGAAAATGCGGTTAGCATAACTGAACTTCCTGCTATGGATGTATATGCTGTTTCCTTTCGCAAAGGAACGTATATTATGACTATTCCGGATAAGGTGGATTTTCATATTGTATTGTTAGGTGCCATTCCCGCTAAACAGCAGATTTCCAGTTATGATGCGAAGTTGAAAGATGCTCTGGATTATCCGGCCTTTTATATAGATGGATTTACTGAAAATAAACCGCTGTTTACGATAGTAGGGGGTGCGGATGAGCCTGTTGTCAGTGAAGGGATGCCCGGGACAGAAAATATTCTGGGTGGGTTTGAGGCTGGATCAGCAGTGAAAGTAAACGGTATTTATCACATGTTTCCTACGGAGCGTGCAGGAGAGCCGGGAGCACATATGCACTATGACAGGGTTAAAACGAAGATTGGGCATTGGACAAGCCCGGATGCTAAAACATGGACCCGTCAGTCTACAATTCTTGAATCCAGCGGAGTTTATGCATTGGTACATGAAGATAATCCAATGAATGACCGCCGTTCGGCAATATGGTCATTCAATGCTGTCTTCAATGAAAAAGAGAACAGATGGAATGGCTTTTATTTGGCATATACAACGGACCGAGAGATCGAACCTAATCATTCGTTCGGGCGTATATGGCGGTGCGAATCTGAGGTGGAAGGGATTGAAGGTATCGGTGGTCCTTATCGCGATCTGGGTATCATCATTGAACCGGGACTGGATTCTCAGCTTTGGGAAGGACGCCAGGGAGTTGCTTCATTCTACCCATTCAAGGTGAAGGATAAATGGCATGGATTTATCAGTGGGGCATTTCCTTTCGAAACAAAAGATGATTATCCCTTACGCGGTGGTAAAAAGAAGAAAGCCTGGTATGTAGGACTGGCACAGTCGGAAATAATGGAGGGACCTTGGACAAGGATGGGTGAAGATGTGAATCCTCTAGTTACCATCCACCCTTCTTTTGTTGAGAATCCGATTGTATCACAATTGTCAAATGGCCTTTATATTGCTGTTTTCGATGGTGGACCGGAATCTTTGAAGTTACCTAATAAAATAGGCTATACATTATCTAAAGATGGTTTAAACTGGATGCCTGCCCGTTATCTTGCTATTGATTCCAAAGTAAAAAGATGGTGGATGACAATGCGTACTCCTCTCTGCCTGATACCGGAAGGGAATGATATATATACGATTGTTTATACTGCATGGATGAAAGACCCCCGAAAATTGAATGCTAAAACCCGATTTAACCCGATTGGGATGGTAAAAGTAAAGCTTGATTCGGTGGTACTTGAAGAAATAACGAATAAGTTATAAGAGTGAACTATATGAAAAACATTGCTAAATCAATATTATTAGTGTCGGGAATCGTTGTTACGCTCCTATTCACAGGGACAGTTTTAGGCTATGCTTCGAATAATGAAGATGGAAATGGTACTCATGAAAATCCGATTGCCGTAGTTTCACAGCAACCGGGTTTTTGTTCCATATTTCGTTCATGGGGATTTATTGGCGATTCTCTATGTAGCGGAGAACACGAATATCATAAATCGGATGGAAGTAAAGGATATGCTGATCTATATGAATATTCCTGGGGACAATTCATTTGCTATGCAACCGGAGCGAAAGGAGATAATTATTCACAAGGTGGAGAAACGGCGAGGGGATGGATAGAGCGTTTTTGGAATAATCCTAAAAATAGAAATAACAATATAGATGCTAAAGCCGAACCCAAACAGGCATATATTATTGCTTTAGGAGTGAACGATACATATAAGAAACATCCGGTTGGTAATGTGGAATCGGATATAAATAAAGATGATTATACCCAAAATGCCCAGACTTATACAGGATGTTATGCTGGAATCATACAACGTATCCAGAGTATACAGCCTGATGCGAAGATATTTGTTGTTACACGTCCTAAAGAGGAATCCACTAATGAGGCATACAATGAAGTGGTGCGCCGGATGTCCGATATCTTTGAGAATGTGTATGTAATAGATTTATATAAATATGCGCCGTCGTATAATAAAGAAGATTATTTTCGTACCAAATACTTCATGGGAGGTCATCTTAATGCAGCCGGATATCAATATACTGCCTGGATGTTTATGACTTATATTGATTGGATTATACGTCATAATCTGAAAGATTTTGAGCAGGTTGCGTTTATTGGTACAGATTATAAATACTAATCCTCAAAGGTAAGGTAGTAACCCTTCTTTTGGTCAATACTAATTCGTCCCCTTATAAGGAACATTTCGTTCCCTTATAAGGGGACGAATTAGTGTTTATAGCTACATTATTAAATGGTAGTAATAGTAGAGAGTATTAGTTACCGGGAGTTAATTTCATTATGAATGGTTAATAATCATTTTCTTCAAAATCGTATGGGGAGTAGATGGTACTTGCCAATGATTTCTTTTAAAGACTCTGTGAATTTGATGGAAATTCGTACACGAATATGGAAATATTGGGCTGGGAGGTGATGTAATGGTGTTATTTTATTCAGGTGTCCATTATTACATGCTTACGTACAATTTTATATTATTTCGGATTGTATATACAGGTATATTTGCAGCACATTTATTGTTTGAGAACTAAAAAATACTATCGTTAACTAAAAAAAAGAATGCATGAAGAACAGAAGAAAAAACAATCTGTTTGGTTGCCTGCATGAATTCAGGCAATTTTTCTTCATTACATTGCTATCAGTGCTTTCCGTAAACCTCTATGCACAGCAGAGGGGTATTCAAGGTGTTGTGGTAGATGGTAATGGAGAAACTATCATTGGGGCTAATGTCGTGTCGGAAGATGGCAAGGTTGGAGTAATTACCGATCTTGATGGGAATTTCAAATTGGATGTTCCAGTGGGCACTAAAATTAAGATTTCATATATTGGCTATGAGACAAAGGTCTTGAAAGCAACTGCCGGGAATATGAAGATCACTTTATCGGAAGATTCCCAAATGTTGGGGGAAGTGCAGGTGGTGGCTTATGGTACACAGAAGAAAGTGACTGTTACAGGTGCTATTTCCGGTGTTAAAGGTGAAACTTTAACTCAAATTCCTACAGGTACTATTTCAAGTATGTTGGCAGGTCCCGTATCTGGCGTTTCCTCCGTTCAGTATTCAGGTGAACCGGGTTCTAATGCTGCTCAATTGTTTATTCGTGGTAAGGCAACTTTTAATGATGCCAACCCCTTGGTTCAAGTAGATGGTGTGGAGCGGGATTTGAATGAAATTGATCCCAATGATATTGAAGATATCACAGTATTGAAAGATGCGTCAGCTACAGCTGTGTTTGGTGTACGTGGTGCGAATGGCGTTATTCTGGTGACGACCAAACGTGGTAGTGAAGGTAAGGCAAAAATTTCTTTCTCTTCTACGGAGAGTATTCTGATGCCTACCAAAATGCTGGAGATGGCAAATGCTTATCAATATGCATTATATCATAACCAAATGAGACTAAATGATGACGGAATACCTCAGTTTTCTGATGCAATCATAGAAAAGTTCCGCACTCATTCTGACCCTTTACGTTTTCCTGATACGGATTGGACGGATAGCGTATTAAAGGATTTTACTTTTCAGACACGTAATAATGTAAATATTTCCGGAGGTACGAAGACGGTGCGTTATTTTCTTTCAGCCGGTGCTTATACAGAAGGTGGTTTACTTAAACAGTTTGATCAAAAATATGATAACTCTTATCAGTATAAGCGTTTTACTTATCGTGGAAATGTTGACATTGATGTAACTAATACAACAACTTTGTCTTTTAGTGTAGGTGGTAGTGTTGATAATGCAAATAAGGGTAATACTGGAAGTGTAAATAATATAGTAAAACAAATATATTGGTCGCCTCCATTTTCAAGTCCTGGTCTTGTAGATGGTAAGTTTTTGGTTGGATCTACACAATATACTACTTATCAAGGTGAGGAAGAAGGTCTTCCGTTTGTAGGTGGTAATCCGATTGGTCAGTACTACGGAAAGGGTTTTATTGCTACAAGTAACAATAGACTTTCTGCTGATATTGGATTGAAACAGAAACTGGATTTTGTAACGAATGGACTTTCTCTCAGACTAAAAGGTTCATACAATAGTAGTTTTTATGAGCGTAAAACTGGAACAGCTGGAGTAGCAACTTATATACCGGTTTTACAGGAAGACGGTTCGTTCTTATATAAGAAAAGTGGAGATAATAGTCAACTGAGTATTGGCCAGCCTGCAAGTGGTGTGGGGCGTAACTGGTATATGGAGGCTGGGCTTGATTACAGCCGTAACTTTGGTTTGCATCATGTAGGTGCTCTATTGATGTATAATCAGTCTAAGACATATTATCCCAGTGAATATTCAGGTGTCCCTACAGGCTATGTGGGTATGGTAGGACGTGTTACGTACGACTATAACAATCGCTATATGATTGATTTGAATGTAGGACACAATGGCTCTGAAAATTTTGCACCGGGGAAACGCTTTGGCTGGTTTCCTGCAGGTTCGATAGGTTATATTATTAGTGAGGAAAAATTCTTTGAGCCGTTGAAGAAAGTTATCAATTTTCTGAAGATTCGTGGATCGTGGGGACTTGTTGGTAATGATAAAACCGGTAGTGCCCGCTTTTATTACCTGGCTGACCCTTACGGTGTAGGTAATAATTCACTTGGAAAAGATAATGGTTTTGGTTATAATTTTGGTTATGGTGCAGGAACTACGTTGAGCGGTGCTTATGAAAAGAGTAAAAATAATCAAGATGTAACATGGGAAAAGTCCTTCAAACAGAATTACGGAATTGATATAAATTTCTTTGATGATCGTCTGAAGACCAATGTAGATTATTATATAGAAAAACGCCGTGATATTTTGTTGGTTGATGAAACTGCTCCGACTATTATTGGTTTTTCGGTTCCTAAAGCTAATTTGGGTTCGGTAGATAGCTGGGGATGGGAACTCTCCTTAAAATGGAACGATCGTCTCAATTCTAATTTCCGCTATTGGATTGGTGCTAATCTTTCTTATAACCAGAATGAGATTATAGAGAAAAAAGAAGCACCCCAACCTCATGATTATATGTTGGAAAAAGGACACCGTATAGGTTCGCGTAAGATTTATCAATTCTATAAATATTATTATGAGGGTATTGAGGCGGATTATGAAAAGGAATTTGGAATACCTCTCCCTAAACATGGTGAAAGAGAGTTGAAACCGGGTGACTGTGTATATGTGGATTTGAATAAAGATGGGGTGATTGATACAAATGACGGTTCTCGTGAACTGGGTACTTATACTGATGACCCGGAGTATACTTTAGGCCTGAATTTAGGATTTAATTGGAAAAAGTGGACCGTATCTATGCAGTTTACCGGTGCATGGAATGTCAGTCGTGAGTTGGCTGATATTTATCGGCGTCCATTTACGACTGCCAATACAACTACTGAAGGTGGTTTGCTAATGTACCAGTATGAAAGTACTTGGACTCCGGATAATCCGTCACAGAGTGCTGCTTATCCTCGTGCAACGCAGGATAATGGAACCAATAATTATGCATCATCTACACTTTATGTGGTGAATTCCAGCTATATGCGTATGAAGAATGCAACGATATCTTATGAACTGAATTTTCCGTTTATGAAGAGGATGAAGCTGAACAATTGCTCTGTATCACTGACGGGATATAACCTGTTAACTTTCACACCGTTTAAATATGGTGATCCGGAATCCAGAACCAGTAACTCGCAGCAATATCCATTAACGAGATCATTTGCTTTAAGCTTGAAACTGGGCTTCTAATAAAATAATATTAAAAAGCAGAATTATATGAAAAAGAAATATATGTGGCTTGTAGCCTCTGTGATGAGTCTGTCTTTCTCTTTTGGTTCTTGTGTTGATGAGATTGCTTTTGGTAATTCATTTTTGGACAAGGCACCGGGAGGAGATGTAACATCAGATACAGTTTTTAATAGTGCGGAATATACCCGACAATATCTGAATGCATTGTATCGCAGTCAATATTATGGGTTACCTTGGTTTAACGGAGAAGGTAGCAGCTTTCCTTATCCGATGAATTATTGGTCGGCTAATTGCGTATCTTATTTAACGGATATGTATCAGATATTCTGGACAGGATGTGGTACTGTAAAATCGTATTATTCTGGTAACCGTACTGCCGGCGACGGATCGGATAGATGTGCATTTGATTTTATAAAAAACAATGTATGGGGAACTACTCGTGCTGGTTGGAATTTGATAGAACATATAGGTTCGGTTCCTGGAATTGAAGAGGCTGAAAAGAAAGAAATGGTTGCACAAGCCAAATGTTTGATTGCCGCCGCTTATTATAATATTTTTCGTCATTATGGCGGTCTGCCTATTATTAGAAAGACATTCACAGGAACTGAAACTTCGTATGATATTCCGCGTGCAACGGTAGAAGAAACTGTAAATTTCATCGTAGGATTACTTGATGAAGCTAAAGGTGATCTCCCTTGGGCTTTCTCCAGCAGTAACACCGTATCGGGTAATTATGATAATGCTGAGAATGATATGGGACGTTGGACACGTGCAGGTGCCATGGCACTGAAGTGTAAAGTGCTGTTGTTTGCAGCTTCTCCTCTTTTCAATGATGATGTGGCGTATGCCGGTGGCGCTTCAGAAGCCGAAATGCAGAGGTTAGTATGGTATGGCGGTTATAAAAAAGAGTTGTGGGATCAGTGCTATACAGCTTGCCAAGAGTTCTTCGAAGAATTGAGAAGTAAAGGATTTTATAACTTGGAGAAGCCAGTGTCGGCTAATCCGACTCCTGGGGAGTATCGTTATACTTTCCGTCATGCTTATTACTATCGTGACAGTAAAGAGGTGCTTCATTCAACGCGTATTACAAGTACAAGCTTAAGTGGTAACTATTTCAGTTCAGGACTTTCTAATGCTGGTCGTATCGGATCTCCTACGTGGGAGTTTATGTGTAAATTCCCTTGGGCGGATGGACGACCTTTCGATTGGAATGAAGCAGAGAAAGATGGAAAATTGAATGAAATATTTGTGGAGTGGGCTAATCCTAATGCTAAGTATGATGCTAAAAATGCGATATTGACCCGTGACCCGCGTATGTATGAATCTATTCAAGTAAATGGAGTACCACGTAGTTTGAGTGCTAATGGACAGATGAGCGGTGATCCTTGGGAAGGCTGGATAAATGGAGCAGAAGCAGGAACTAATCCACAAAAACAATCTTCCAGTATGTGGGGATCTGGGTTTATGAATAATAAGCATATGATTGATGCTAGGAAATCTACATCTGCGGATAATGCTACTAAAGGTATCCCTATACATTGGCCGTATTTGCGCCTTTCAGACCTCTATCTTACTTATGCGGAAGCTATGCTTCAATCTAAGAATGATTTTGACGGTGCTATTGCGATGGTTAACGAAGTACGTGGACGTGTAGGATTGGGTGATGCAGTGAAATGCAATCCTGGACAGAATCTTCGCACGGATAAGCAAGCTCTTCTCAATCTCATATTAAATGAGCGTGCTTGCGAACTGGCTTTTGAAGATAGCCGCTATTTTGATCTGATTCGTTATAAAATGAAAGATGTGTTCGAAAAGCCTCTTCATGGACTGATTATTTATCGTTTGGGTGATGATGGCAAGAGAGATAATGATAAGTGGCAGGGAACTGATAAGGAAGCAAACATTCCTTTCCCCTCGAAATTTGAATATGAAATTACACCTATTACTACCAATAAGCGTGTATGGTGGACTAATGGATTTGATTCCAAATGGTATCTTTCACCCATCAAGCAAACTGAAATCGAAAAAGGCTATTTGATTCAGAATCCCGGCTGGTAATTAATAATAGATTATGAATAAAATTTGAATACACATGAAAAAAAATAAGATACTTGTATTATCACTTCTTCTTAGCTTTTCGCTGAATGGCTTTGCACAGAACAGTGACGGTAATGTCTCTGGACGTGTAACAGACCGTTGGGGAAATCCGGTATCGGGTGCTTTGGTTACAGTGGTAAATAATCCGAATGTATTTGTATCTACAGACACTAACGGTAAGTTTGTGATTAGTGCTGAAAAGGGGGCTCAACTGGAAATATCTGCTCCTGATCAGAGTGAGAAGACTGTTGATGTGCTTACGGAGAAGCCTATGAATATTGTCATGGGATATGCAGATCAAGCTATCCATGCGGGGTACGAGCGTCAACAGACAATTGCTGAATCGACCTCTTCAGTAGCTACTGCTTTTAATCAACAATTCAATAATCGCTCTTCTCAGAATGTTAACAAGTCAATGTTTGGTAATATACTGGGTCTTACTGCCTTGCAGGAAACCGGTACTTATTGGGAAGGAAATCCTACTTTCTATCTTCGGGGGCTTCAGTCCATATCGGGCAGTGCACCGGTGATTATGATAGATGGCATCGAACGTGATATTCAATATCTTACGGCTGAAGAAGTAGAAAGTATAACAGTGCTGAAGGATGCGGCTGCTATTGCTCTTTATGGCTATAAAGGTATTAATGGTGTAATAAACGTTGTTACTAAAAGAGGTAAATATAATTCTCGTGAAATTAACTTTACCTATGATCATATTATTAACTGGCAGCCTCGCCGTCCTCAATTTGTTGATGCACACACTTATGCCAGTGCTATGAATGAAGCATTAGGTTATGAGGGGAGTTCCCCTATGTATTTGGCCAATGAGCTGTCTGCTTTTAAAAGCGGTCAGTATCCTTACTATTACCCTAATGTGAACTGGATGGATGAAGTATTCAAAAATACTGGAGCAACCAACAATTATAATATGGATTTCCGTGGTGGTGGACAAAAGTTCCGTTATTATACAGCGGTAAATCTGCAGGTAAATAAGGGTTTCATTAACAATGCCAATCAGAATGAAGGATACTCTACTCAAGAGAAATATTCGAAGGCTAATTTGCGTACTAACCTGGATATTGATCTGTCGGATAAAACCAAGCTGGTTGCGAATATTTTCGGTTCTTTGTCAGAAACAAGCCATCCGGGAGCAAAGGATCCTGATGATAGTAAGAAAGAGCTCAATTTGTGGAATTTGATTTATAAACTTCCTGCTGCAGCTATTCCTGCCAGATTAGAAGACGGTACTTGGGGAGGAAGTTCCATTTGGCCGGGTACTTATAATCCGGTTGCACAATCTCAGGGAGCTGCTTATACAAAGGGACATTCACGTGCTCTTTTTGCAGACATGACTTTACGCCAGGATTTATCGTCTATTCTTCCTGGTTTAGGCGGCTCTTTTCAGTTGGCTTATGACAATGTATCCAATATTATAGAAGATCATTCAAAGTCCTATGTTTATAATTCTTATACTGTGACGATGGGCGAGGATGGTGTTCCTACAGCGAACTTGAATACTCCTCAAGGTGAGGACACACCGATAGGTGAGGGTAAAACTAATACATTCCAGCGTAGCTTTAACTTCTATGGTAGTTTGTACTACGATCGTCTTTTTGGAAGTCACAGCTTATATTCACAGTTGAAGTGGAATTATGAGTATCGTAACTCTAGTGGGCGAAATACTTCGCTTTATCGTCAGCATCTTTCACTCTATTCTCATTATGGATACAAGGGACGTTACTTCGCGGATTTGAATATCGTTGCTTCTGCCTCTAACCGTTTGGCTCCAGCCCAAAGATGGGCTGTGTCACCAACGATCTCAGCCGCATGGGTACTTTCTAAAGAAGACTTTCTCAAAGACAATAAGTATATTAACTTTCTGAAATTGCGTGCCTCTTTTGGAGTTATCAACACAGATAACATTCCGGGTGATGGATACTGGCTGCAGACATATAAATCAAATGGAACTTATTCTTTTGCGGAGACTTATACTAAGCTGGATGATGGAGGATGGACAATGGGGCAGTTAGCTTCTTTGAATTCAGTACATGAAAAGGCACTTAAGTATAATTTCGGTCTGGATGCTTCGCTTTTTAACAGTCTTGATGTTACATTCGATACTTATTATCAGCGTAGAAAGGACATCTGGGTAGATGGTGATGGTCAATATTCTTCTGTCTTAGGTTTTACCCCTCCTTTTATCAATGGTGGTGTCGTAGATAGCTGGGGTTTTGAATTGGGTGCTAATTATAACAAACAAGTTGGTGAAGTACGTCTTACAGCTGGTGCTAATTTTACATTAGCAAAAAGTAAAATAGTGGAGCAAAGTGAGGAACCGGTGGCTTACTCTTATTTGGCCAAGACAGGCCGTCCGATGGAGCAGTTGAGAGGTCTTGTTGCAGTAGGTCTCTTTAAAGATCAGGCTGAAATAGATAATAGTCCGCGACAAACATACTCTACTGTTTATCCGGGTGATATCAAATATAAAGATATGAATGGGGATAATGTAATTGATGATAACGATGTAGTGTCGATAGGCCATTCTACTACTCTTCCTGAAATCTTCTATTCTTTCAATATAGGTGCAGAGTGGAGAAATCTGGGCTTTAATGCATTATTTCAGGGTACAGGACGTTATTCTGCGATGTTGGATCTGACATCAATGTATCGCCCTTTGTTGAGTAGTACTACGTTGTCTCAATACTATTATGAGAACCGTTGGACACCAGGAAATCAGAATGCGCTTTTCCCGCGTTTAGCTTCTCAAAGTAGTCAGAATAACTACCGTAACAGTACGTGGTGGATGAGAGATGCATCGTTCCTGAAATTGCGTAACATTGAAATTTACTATAAATTGCCTAAGTCATTACTGGCTAAAACCAAAATTGTGAACAATGCAAAGATATATGTGAGGGGGAATGATTTGCTATGTTTTGACCATATTGGACAGATGGATCCGGAAACTTATAATTCAACTACTCCAACGACTCGAAATGTAGTAATAGGACTGACGGTTGGTTTTTAATTAGTGAATATTAAAAAGAAAATAGTATGAATATTAAATATATAGTTGCTGGAATCGTATGTACGGGCTTATTAGTTTCGTGCAATGACGAAATGAACTTTAAAGAATATACTCAATATGAGAAGGATTATGTGGATAATAGCTTTTCACGTGTAAAAGCTTTAGTCACTAACATTTATACTTATCTGGATACAGATTTTGGAAGTTATGAGGGTGCTATGCTCGCGTCTACTACTGATGAAGCCGAATATGCTTATACTGGTAATCCTATTTATTCTTTTATTAATGGAGGATGGAGTCCTGTAGATGCTCGGGGTACTATTTGGACAAATAGTTATAAAGCTATTCAGCAGGCTAATATGTTCTTACAAGACTTTCAGGGACTTACTTTTCCGGAGGAGATGTTGAATGATGATTATCATACAAATATGCTTCAATATAAGCATTTCCCTTATGAAACGCGTGCGTTGAGAGCTTATTTCTACTTCAACCTGGCTAAACAGTATGGTGATGTACCTTTATTTACGAAAATGATTACTGCAGATGAAGTGAACTCGTTGACTCGTACTCCTGCTCAGGAAGTATTTAAGTTTATCATTGATGAATGTGACGATATCATGAATGACATTCCTATGGACTGGGGAGAACTGGGATCAGCTACTGTGAATGCGGGACGTGTGAATCGTATGTTTGTGTTGGCATTGAAATCTCGTGCAACTCTTTATGCCGCCAGTCCATTGTTTAATACAAGTAATAATACTAATTTGTGGAAACAGGCTGTGGCTGCCAGCCAGGCTGCAGTGGATGCAGCTACAAGTAATGGCTACACAATGGGGGATTATGCAAAGATATGGGCTGAGGATAATTATAAGGCTTCTGAAATAATATTTGCAGTACGTATGGGAAATTCTAATAAGTACGAAGCATATAATTTCCCTGTGGGAGTTGAAGGGGGAAAAGGAGGAAACTGTCCTACCCAAAATTTGGTGGATGCTTATGAGATGCTGAATGGAAAGAGTATTGATGAGACAGGAAGTGGTTATGATCAGCAGAATCCCTATAAGGACCGTGATCCCCGTCTGTCTTTGACTGTCGCTGTAAACGGTGAGAAAAAATGGCCGGATTATAATGGAGCCGAATTGCAGACCTATTATGGTGGTTTGCATGGTGAACCTTTAGCTGGAGCTACTCCTACAGGATATTATCTGAAAAAGATGATGAACAGAGGTGTTGTTCTTCAAGCAGGAAAAACGAATGAAAAACTGCATAACTGGGTGACTTTCCGTACAGGTGAGCTTTATCTGAATTATGCTGAGGCAGCATTTAAGGCTACAGGTTCAGCAGATGTTGTTCCAGAAGGTGGTAAGATGTCTGCACGGGAAGCGGTAAATGTAGTTCGTGTACGTGTCGGTATGCCTGAACTTGCAGTAGGGCTTTCTACAGATGCTTTCTGGAAGAAATATGAGAATGAGCGTTTTGTAGAGTTGGCATTCGAAGGGCACCGCTTTTGGGATCTTCGTCGTTGGAAACAAGGTGATAAATTGAAAAGTATTACCGAAATGAAGATTACAAAGAATGTAGATGGCACATTCACTTATACACGTAAGACTGTTAGCCGTCAATGGGATGACAAAATGTATTTGTTCCCGATCCCTCAGTCTGAAAGATTGAAAAATCCAAATTTGACACAGAACCCAGGTTGGGAATAAAGGATATATTTTAAACAAAAGTTATGTTAAGGTAGAGATTGAATTCAATCAAGAAAGAAGAGCGACTGTGAAGCCGCTCTCTTTTCGTATAAATAATAATATACTAATTATGAAAAAAATACTATTAATTATGCTGTCGCTTCTATCGGTTATTCAGATGGGTGCACAGAAGACAATTGACTTATCCGGAGACTGGAATTTTGAAATAGACAGGCAGGATATAGGAGAGAAAGAAAAGTGGTTTAATCAAGCACTGAAAGATGTGATTGAGTTGCCCGGTTCAATGCCCGAGAGATTGAAGGGAGATGATGTAACGGTTCGCACCCGGTGGACCGGAAGTCTTTATGACAGTTCCTATTATTACAATCCGTATATGGAGAAGTATCGCAGAGAAGGAAATGTGAAGCTCCCCTTTTTCTTAACTCCTGATAAACATTATGTAGGAGTAGCGTGGTACCAAAAAGAAATTAATCTTCCTAAAGATTGGAAGAAAGAGCGTATTGTGCTGTTTCTGGAACGTCCGCATATTGAGTCTACTGTTTGGGTGAATGGGCATAAAGTAGGTATGCAGAATAGTTTATGTGTGGCACATGTATATGATGTTACACAGTTTATGAATCCTGGTAAATGCAAGATAGTTATCCGGATAGATAACCGTATTAAAGATATAAATGTAGGACCAGATTCACACAGTATCACCGATCAGACGCAGGGAAACTGGAATGGAATAGTAGGACGTATCTCTTTGCAGACTACTCCAAAGGTTTATTTAGAAGATATTCAGGTATATCCGGAACCAGAGCAAAAGGTGGCAAGAGTAAAACTTCTGATTAAATCCTCGGATAAAAGTACTGTAAGTGCTCAAGTGAAGCTGTCAGCCAGGAGCTTTAATACGGAACAGCGTCATGTACTTCCGGCTGTTTCCTACGATGTAAAAGTAATGAATGGCATCGCGAAGCAAGAGATTGTTTTACCTATGGGAGATGATATGCTACTTTGGGATGAATTTAATCCGGCATTGTATAAACTGACGGCTGAAATCAGTACCGGCAAAGGGAAAGAGGTAAAAGAAATACAGTTTGGTATGCGCCGTTTTGAGATTAAAGGCAAATGGTTTTATGTGAATGGTCGTAAAACGATGTTGCGCGGAACAGTAGAGAACTGCGATTTCCCTTTAACAGGTTATGCTCCTATGGATGTGGAAAGTTGGGAAAGGGTTTTTCGCATTTGTCGTAGTTATGGGTTGAATCATATGCGATTCCACTCTTTCTGTCCTCCTGAAGCAGCTTTTATAGCTGCCGACCTTGTAGGATTCTATTTGCAGCCTGAAGGCCCAAGTTGGCCTAATCATGGTCCTAAACTAGGATTGGGACAGCCCATTGACAAATATTTAATGGATGAAACCATAGCACTGACCAAAGCCTATGGTAATTATGCCTCTTATTGTATGTTGGCATGTGGAAATGAGCCGAGCGGACGTTGGGTGGACTGGGTTACCAAATTCGTGGATTATTGGGAGAATACAGATCCGCGTAGAGTATATACAGGAGCATCAGTTGGTGGCGGATGGCAATGGCAACCTCGTAACCAATATCATGTGAAAGCTGGTGCTCGTGGGCTTACCTGGAGGCAAAAGCGCCCGCAAACCAACGATGACTATCACATGCAGAGCCGCATTGATACAGTGAGTCAGCCATACGTATCACATGAGACAGGCCAGTGGTGTGTATTCCCTAATTTTAACGAGATACGGAAATATACCGGAGTGAACAAAGCCAAAAATTTTGAAATATTCCGTGATATTCTGAATGATAACCAGATGGGAGAACAAGCGCATTGTTTTATGATGGCATCGGGTAAATTGCAAGCGTTATGTTATAAGTATGAGATAGAAAAGACACTGCGTACTCCTGACTATGCAGGATTTCAACTATTGGCCTTGAATGATTATTCAGGACAGGGGACGGCACTTGTAGGAGTACTTGATGTGTTCTTTGAAGAGAAAGGATATATTAGTGCACAAGAATGGAGGCGCTTCTGCTCACCTACTGTACCATTGATGCGTACGGACAAGTTTGTATATACGAATGATGAGGCATTCGTTGCTGATATTGAAATTGCTCATTTCGGTGAGAAAACCTTGAAACATGCCCCTGTGACGTATACCATAAAGGATGTGTACGGTAAAGTCTATACTCGCAATACATTAGGGAATAAGGACATTCCTATCGGTAATCTTCACGTTTTGGGACATATCGAATTTCCTTTTGGGGAGATAAAGAAACCGACGGAATTAAATCTGGAAGTTCGTATTGAGGGTACTGAAGCTGTAAATGATTGGAACTTCTGGGTATACCCCAAAAAGATGGAATTGGTACAGAATGATGTTTATACTACGGACACGTTAGATACTAAGGCTTTAGATATCTTGCAAAGTGGTGGAAAAGTCTTAATTCTTGCTGCCGGTAAAGTCAGTTATGGGAAAGAGGTGTCTCAGATGTTTACACCTGTTTTTTGGAATACATCCTGGTTTAAAATGCGTCCTCCGCATACTACGGGCATTCTGGTAAATCCCAAGCACCCTTTGTTCCGTGAGTTCCCGACAGAATATCATAGTAATTTGCAGTGGTGGGAGCTATTGAATCGTGCCCAAGTGATGCAGTTCACTGACTTTCCGTCCGATTTTCAGCCTACAATACAGAGCATAGATACCTGGTTCCTGAGCCGGAAGATTGGTATGCTATTTGAAGCTAAAGTGCTCAATGGAAAATTGATAATGACTACTATGGATCTTACTACAAATACTGACGAGCGTATTGTTGCAAGGCAGATGCATAAAGCTATTCTGGATTATATGAATTCTGATAGTTTCCGTCCGATGTATACAATAGAGCCAGAACGGATCAGTGATTTATTTAAAAAAGTAGCAGGTGATGTGAAATCATATACAAAAGGATCTCCGGATGAATTGAAGCCGAAAATAAACTAATGAAAATGGTCTCGTGATATAAAAATATCCATTTCACGAGACCATATTTTTTATCTCATAAGATGGATATTTCAGAAATTTATTGCAGATTTTTCTTTTTATATGCCTTTTAATTTTTGTCTGAAATATATTCAAACCAATCATAGAGAGCTTTATTTCGAGATTGTTTCCCATTGCTCGTAGCATATACTCCAACACCGGTACCGTTGAACTTATTGAATTTGTTATCCGATAAAGGTGCTACATTCTGAATACCGCCAATATTTATCATATGTTCCTGGGTCTCTCCAAAGCTGAACTGTATTTCTGTACCATTAACTGCTACAGATAAAAACACCTTTTGTTTGTTGTATGGGATATGTTCGATGGTTTCCTTTTTTTCAAGGTGTTTTTTTATTAAAGCAATGCCGGACTTATCTTTCAGCAGACTGTAATATCCGTTGGCAGTTCGGTAAAGAATCAATCCTGCCTGTTCATTATCTTTCTTTGTCTGAAAATTCAACAGGGCAGTTGCCTTGAATTGATGATGCCTGGTCTTCTGTATAACCATAGCTGAATTTACTAGGCTGTCTACTATCTCTGGTTGTAAGGTCAAAGCCAGTTGACCGTTTGCTAGATTGTGGAATGCCTTTTGAGGTATTCTTACGAAGTACCACTCTGAACCAAGAGTGGGAGAATCAAAATTGTCCCGCACCGGTTTAGCTTTAATAGGTGTCCACGGAAGGTCTGGTCTTTCCTGTTTAGGCAATATCATGCCCATTCCCGGATTGAAAATCGGAGTGGAATCTTCGAACTCTACTTTACACATAAAAGTTTCCCTTGCAAGGGGATTATACTCATTTAGCATTCTTTTTCCCAGAAAAACCGAATACCATTCTCCTTTTTGAGTTTGCACAAGGTCGGCATGACCCAAAGCTTGCAGAGGGCACTTGCTGCCCAAGTGTCGGTGAGTGAGTACCGGATTGACTTTAGCTGCTACATAAGGTCCCCATAATGATTTGCTATGGTGTGCGGTTATGGCATGATGATAACTTGAACCTCCCTCTGCCATCAATAAGAGATACTTTCCGTCAATTTTATAAATATGGGGGCCTTCGGCATACGTTGCATTATTGGCATGTCCGTAAGTTAATATTTTCCGTTCACCGACGAGTTTTCCCTGGGAAAGGTCTAATTCCTGCATCCATACAGCACATTGTGCAGGCCATGATTTTTTGAAATCCCAGAAATTACCTGTATAGTAACATCTGCCATCATCATCCCAGAATAAGGAAGGATCAATTCCTGCTGCATCTTTCAGCCATACAGGGGCAGACCATGGTCCTTTGGGATCAGTGGCAGTTATGTAGAAATTTTCTCCGTTTTTATGAGCAGTGGTGATCAGATAGAAAATTCCGTTATGATAACGTATAGTAACTGCCCAGATGCCATTGTTATCATTTACCCCATTCATGTCTATCATGTCGGGACGATCAATGGCATGTCCTATAACTTCCCAGTTTACAAGGTCTTTGCTATGATAAATGGGGATACCGGGGTACCAGGTGAATGAAGAAGTGACCATGTAATAGTCATCATTTACCCTGCAAATTGAAGGGTCAGGATTGAATCCAGACAGTACAGGGTTGTCGTAGTACTTAGGAATCTCCTGTCCTTTTAGAGCAAAGGATATGGAAATAAAAAAGAGGACGTAAATGAGTCTCATACTTTTCATTGAAATAAAATGTATTAGTTATTAAGGTCACAAAAATAGGCCGAAATCCGTATTGTTTTCCAGTAAAATAATACGGATACATGTAATATTGTAATTTATTCCGGTTCTATCTGAGGCTTTTCACCTCCCTTTTGATATACAGAAGGTGATATGCCAAACTGCCCTTTAAAGCATTTGCTAAAGTAGAACGGATCATTTATGCCAACTTTATAAGCCACTTCTGCTACCGTAAGGTGTTCTTCCGATAACAATAATTCCGCTGCTTTTTTCATACGCATGATGCGTAAATATTCGTTGGGTGAATATCCGGTTATACCTCGTATCTTTTTATAGAATACCGTACGTCCAAGTTTCATAAGTTGAGCAAATTCTTCTATTGAGAAATCAGAACGCGAAATATTAGCTTTTAACACGATGTCTAGACGGTCGGTAAACTCTTTATCACGATCGGTGGAATACATGGCTGCATGTATAATACCCGGTTCATTGGAGAATTTCTCGCGGAGTTTTTCCCGTTGTTCTATAAGGCGGAACGCTCGTGCCAACAAGAATTTGATGCTGAATGGTTTGGATATATAAGCATCTGCGCCGGATTCAATCCCTTCCAGTTGTTTCTCTGGCGAACTGAGTGCTGTTAACAAAATAATAGGAATATGACTGGTTGCAAAGTCCGATTTCAATCTTTTTGTGACCTCAAACCCGCTCATTCCTGGCATCAGGACATCGCAAATGATTAAGTCAGCGTCATAAGTACGGGCCTTCTCAAAGCCAGATGTTCCATCTACTGCCACTTCTACTTCAAAGTAAGTGCCAATTTCTTCTTTCAGCAGTTCACGAATGTCATTATCATCTTCAATTATCAGCACTTTTCGTTTATTCAGAGGAATTGCTGGTTGGGGAGATTCTAAAGTGGCTGGAGTACATTCATTCAGAGGAGGTGTTTGTTCGTTCATCTCTTTTAGTAGCACATTGCCGGGAATAAGAAAGTCTTTTTCTGTATAAACAGATTTGTCGGTAGGAAGACAAACAGTAAAAATGGAACCTCCCCCTTCATTATCATTATATTCGATGGTGCCTTTATGAACTTGTACCAATTCATGCGTAAGATGTAATCCAACTCCGATGCTGTCACCAGAGAAACTGCTTTGCATAAAGCGTTTGAATAGCTCATGTTGTTTTTCTTTGGGAATGCCTACTCCTGTATCAGAAACTTGAATGTGTATAGTTTTCTTTGTCTCATCTATCTGTATGGAAAAAATGATAGTACCATTGGCAGGGGTGTATTTGAAAGCATTCGATAATAAATTGTAAGTCACTTTATCCAGATTTCCTTTATCGATGAACATTTTATAAGATGGTACGGATGGCTTGAAAAGGAAGTTCATCTTTTTCTGTTCTGCTACATCACCAAAACTGAGAAATATTTCATAGAGGAAGCCGATAACATCTGTTTCTTCCAGTGACAATGCTAACTTATTATTCTGCATTTTTCGGAATTCCAGTAACTGGTTGATAAGTCTCAGCATACGCTGGGTGTTTTTATTCATTATATGTAATGGAGAGGCCAGTTCATTTGGAATATTGCCAATGCGCTGCATCTTCTCCAATGCGCCTTGAATCAATGTGAGCGGAGTACGGAATTCGTGGGAAATATTGGTGAAGAATACTAATTTGTACTCTGTCAATTGTTTTTCTACATGGATACGATTACGTAATTGATTGAAATTATTGGCAATGCGATAGGCAAAGAACAAAGCTAATATGATTAGAATTACATATCCTAACATGGCCCAGCTACTTTTCCAGAATGGAGGAACAATAACTATTTTTAAAATAGTTTCGTCGTTATTCCAGATACCGGCTCCATTGCAAGATTTTACATGGAGAGTATAAGTACCGGGATTGAGATATTTGAAGGCTGCAGAACTTGATGAAGAAGGATCACTCCATCCTTTATCGTAATTCTCTAGCCAATATCGATATTTAGTCTGTCCATTGTCTGAATAATCGAAAGTGGAGAAGTCCAGAATAAAAGAGTTCTGAAAATATTTTAAAGTGATTTTATCAGAATAAGCCAAAGATCGTTCTGCTAGGGGAGAATCTTTCATTTCGGGACTCATCTGGATGCCATTGACTTTTAAATTAGTAAAGACAATAGGAGAGAAAGTTTCATTTTCCGGCATTTTCTCCGGTTCGATAATTGTCAGACCATAATTTGTACCGAAAAGAAGTTTTCCATCTGCTCCCTTACACGAACAATTATCTGTATAAACATTTCCCAGTGTGTAGGAGGAGAAGAAGTAATTTTCAAACGAATGGTTTTCGGGAGTGAATTTGGAAATACCATATTCTGTTGCTACCCATAGTTTTCCCTGGTTATCTTCTTCGATAGACATTACCACATTATTTACTAACCCTTCCGGTATACCGTAGTGTTCATATTCCAGAGAATTATAGTTGTCTGTAGGAGTGCACTGATTGATTCCTGCTCCGGAAGTACCTACCCACATTCTGCCTTTGCTGTCACGGAATAGACATCTGATTTCATCCTAATTTCCGCAACACTTTTGTATAAGAATAATTTAAAGCAGTGAGTA
>ERZ1673742.195-NODE-195-length-87823-cov-28.625729_pt1 | contig 87823 bp, 82 predicted proteins | sample MGYA00580208_ERZ1673742 | MGnify/ENA primary metagenome ERZ1673742 (study PRJEB41218, sample SAMN15661774) | gut metagenome | host: Homo sapiens | place: Canada: London | collected 2015-08-20/2019-03-30 | study: EMG produced TPA metagenomics assembly of...
CCGCCCCGGTGGATCTTTCTCATCTCATTGTTGGAGATAGGGATCGCCTCCTGACATTTCAAGACTGTTGCCGGGCATAGCTGCACCGGGCTTTATCCACAACGTTTGTGACACGAAATTTCAAACTGCAATACCATATTATAGCACGCAAGCTCCAGCCGGGCAAGAACCAATCTTTGCGCGCTGAGCAGATATAAATAGTATAACACACTCTCTTGTGGAAAGTACAGTATCTGCGTGTGAAAATTGTCTGCCATCCGCCAAAACGGGGCATACTTACCGGGGAAGGGAGTGTTTTTTATGCGCAAGCTGTCTGTCTGCCTGTTCTACGGGCTTTGCGTATTCACCATTGTATTCAGTCTGTTCTGGATGGCGCTGCCAAAGCTGCCGCTGTCTCAAAGCCCCGCCGGGTCTGAGACCGACCCCGCCTCTCCCCTGAGCCTTGCCGCGCAGGCAGTGCCCCAGACGGACACCGCCCGCTACTGCCTGCAAGACAGCGGCGGGCGGGTGGCGGTGTACACCTGCCGCGCCGACGGCACCCCGGGCACCCTGATCCGCGTGACCGGCATCTACACCAATCTTCTGCCCGAAAACGATGCCCTGCGCATCAAGCGCGGGCTTGTGGTCAACAGCCCCCGGGAGCTGGACCTGCTGCTGGAAGATCTGGGGGAATAAATGCAATGAGCCGCTGCACGATATGCAGCGGCTCATTGCATTTATATGATTCAGGCTTCCATTTCTTCCAGCGGCACAAGGTACTCCTTGCGGCACTGCTCGTACTCCAGCATATAGTCCTTGCTGGGGTTGTGGTGCATAATGCTTTTCAGGGTGTGGGAGTCGTAGTCCTCGCCGGCTTCCATGCCCACCATGCGCACTGCAATGTTGGAGCAGTGGTCGGAGATACGCTCAGCGTTGTTCAGCACATCAAGGAACACCACGCCAGTGTCGATGGAGCAGATCCCGTCCTTCAGACGGAGGATGTGCTGGTCGCGCAGGCGCTCCACCATCACGTCAATGATCTCCTCCAGCGGCTCCACCTGTGCAGCCTTCTGGACATCATCGTTTTCAAAGGCCTCGTCCGTCAGAACCAGAATGCGCTCCAATGCGGCATCCAGCAATTGCAGTTCCTTTTTGGCGCTCTCGCTGAAGCTGGCCTCCTTGTCGTACAGCTCCTCGGCCTTTTCCATGATGTTCACGGCATAGTCGCCGATACGCTCGAACTCGGTGACAAAATTCAGCAGCTCGGTCACCGCGTGGCTTTCGTCGTCGCCCAGCTCCTGATCGGTCAGCTTGATCAGGTAGTTGGTGATCTCCACCTCCATGCGGTCGATCAGGTTCTCGCGCACCTTAATGGCGCTCACGGTCTCCTCGTCCATCTTCAAAAGCAGCGGCGCGGCCAGACCCACGTTGCGGGCGGCGCGGCGGGACATCTTGATCACCGCGTTCTTAGCCTGCTGCAGAGCCACAGCCGGGCTCTTGTACAGACGCTCGTCCAGCACCGGCATACTCAGTTCCTGTGCTTCCTCCACGCTGCTGGGCACTGTGAGCATCGCCAAGCGGCTCAGCACTCCGCTGCAAGGCAGGAACAGCAGCATGGCGCATACGCTGGACAAAGTATGGATGTTTGCAATGGAGCTCTTGTTCATCACATCGCCCCACATGGGGATGCCGATGGTGAACTGCACCGCATAGATCAGCGCCAGCAGGATCACGCTGCCGATGACGTTGAAGTACAGGTGGATGAGCGCTGCCCGCTTACCATCCTTGGAAGAGCCGCCGATGGTGAGCAGCGGGGTGAACGCCGTACCGATATGCGCACCCAGAATGATGGGAATGGCAGAGCTGAAGGTGACAAGCCCTGTGCTGGACAGTGCCTGCAGAATACCCACCGAAGCGGAGGAGGACTGGATGATCACGGTGACCACCACGCCCACCAGAACGCCCAGAATGGGGTTGGTCATGGTGACAAACAGATTCTGAAAGACGGCGCTCTCCCGCAGGGGAGCAACGCCGGTATCCATCAGGCTCATGCCGGTAAACAGAATGCCGAAGCCCAGCATGATCTGGCCGATATTCTTCTTTTTGGCATTGCGCAGGAACACATAAAAAATGCAGCCAATAAACGCCACCACGGGGGCAAAGGTCTTGGGCTGGATCAAGGTCAGCCACAGGCTGTCGCCTGAGATATCCGCCATGCGGATCAACTGACCTGTTACCGTAGTACCAATATTTGCACCCATGATCACGCCTACCGACTGCGTCAGTGTCATGATACCGGAGTTGACCAGACCGACACAAATAACCACCGTACCAGCCGACGACTGGATGACGCCGGTGATCAGTGTGCCGAAGATCACGCCTTTGATGGTAGAGGAGGTAAGCTTTTGCAATACGCCCTGCATCTTGCCGCCTGCCAGCTTTTCCAGACCGGCGCCCATGATGGACATGCCGTACAGGAACAGCGCAACGCCGCCCAGCAGAGAGGTAATGTGTGTGATATCCATAACGATACTCCTAATATGAAACTTCCCTTTTAATCCTTTACAGCACACAGCCGCCGGAACCTTGCACGCGCAACGCCTGCCCTGTTCCGGAAGCCGCTTATTTTTATTATACCATCAAAGGGGGCGTCTCAACAAGGTTTATTTTACAGGAAAGTTACTTTTTTTACACATTCCGCAACATATTTCCGGGCGGCAAACAAAAAGATTTCCGTTATTTTACATACATTTTACATTCAGCTTTCCCAGATGCGATATGCCGCCGCTTACCCGGCCAGCTCTTCCATGGCCTCCCGCACTGTGTCGGCCGAAAACAGGAACACACCACTGCCGGTGTATACCTCCACATGACTGCCCACATAACGCAACTCAAAATCCTTCATGGTGTTTCCCTCCTGTGTTTCTGTTTTGTTCCGGGGCTTTCCCGGTGAACACAGTATCGCATAATTCAGATACCATAAAAAGGACTTTCAAAGGTTTTTGCGGACTTTTTGCGTAAAAAACAGCGTATGCTCCCCAGTCTGCTCACGCTGTACACGGCCATTTTCCTCGGAGATCAGGTCTTTGGCAGTCCCCGCAGCGCCGCGTTTCCGCAGGAAACAAGCACCGGAGCTGCCGTTTTCCGGCACGACCCCCTCCTGTGAAAATGGGATAGCGGAGCGTCCGCAGACGCTCCGCTATCCCGAAATTAAAAATAAATTTTCCGCTGATAATGGCTAGAGCAAAGCGGAAGCCCTTCCAAATCATCCTGCTGCGCAGAGCATTATTCTGCCGCGTCCGTCACACGGACGGGGTAGCCTTTCCGCACACAGCGCACCGCGTAGCGGGAACCGCCGCCGGAGGTGCAGGTGAACAGGGTCAGATCCCAGTTGTCCGTCTCGGTATCGGTGGTCATCTCCTCGATCTGGGTGGGGCGCAAAGTCTCCACGCTCTCCACCTCATAGCTCCAGCGCAGACCGTCCGCATCCGTAAAATAGACCGAGCTGCCGATGGCCAGCCACTTGATGGGGCTGAAGTGCATTGCGTAGTTGTGGCCGCAGATCACAAGATCATCGCCATAGGTGGTGCCGCTGTACCGCCCGGGGGCGATCTTCAGCCCGGCGTAGCTCCACTGCGCCATCACCGGCAGCTCCCGTTCTACCGCCGGGATGGAAAGCACCCCGATGTAGTCCCGCCCTTCCACCTCCACGGTGGTCATCTCCTGCGTCGGGTCCAACACCGGCTGCGGGGCTGCAGTCTCGTTTTCCTGCTGGTGCTCCGTAATGGTCTTTTGCATGGTCTGCTCCAGCTCGCCCAATACTTCCTGCGAAGCCTTTTCTGCCCGGGCGGCATCCCACCGGTTGTAGCCCAGCAACCCAGCGGCGCATAAGATCAGCACCGCGCCCAGCACCATGCACAGCCTGCCGATTTTCCGTTTCATTGCATTCCGTCCTTTATATATAATAGTATCGTCTGCTTCAGTATACCATTCCCCGCTCCGGTTTACAACCGTTCTTGCGGTCGTTTTTTATCGGGCAGCAGCGCGCAGACCAGTCGCACCATCTGCCCGGTCAGGGGCAGCCACACCAGCGCGCACAGTACGTTGAATAAGGTGTGTGCGTTGGCGATCTGCCGGGCGATCACGGCGCACTCCGCCCCTGCGGGCGAGCACAGCCGCACCAGCGCCGCAAAGGGCTGCAGCAGTGCGCAACACACCGCCGCTCCGCTCAGGTTAAAAATGGCGTGGGCTGCCGCCACCCGCTTGGCGTCTCTTCCCTGCCCGATGGCGGCAAGCACCGCCGTGATGGTGGTGCCGATGTTATCCCCCAGCAAAATGGGAATGGCCGCCGTCAGCCCCAGCAGGCTGTGCACGCCGTCTGCCCCGGGCTGCGCCGCCATGCTTTGCAGCAGCGCCACTGTGGCAGAGCTGCTTTGCACCGTTAAGGTCATGCAGACGCCCGCCAGCAGCCCATGCAGGGGACTTTGCTGCACCCGGGCAAGCTCCAGCCGGAACAGAGGGCTTTGCAGCAGCGGTTCCATGGCGCTGCGCATCACAGTGACGCCTTCGAACAGCAGTCCAAAGCCGAACACTGCCTCGCCCACGCAGCGGCCCCGCCAGCCTTTACAGGCCAGACAGAGCAGCACCCCGCCAAACAGCAGCAGATACCGCCAGCTTTCCACCCGGAACGCCAGCAGCTGCGCCGTGACCGTTGTGCCGATATTTGCCCCGAATACCACCGGCACCGCCTGCCGCAGCTGCAACAGCCCCGCCGCCAGAAAGGCAATCACCATGACCGTGACCGCCGAGCTGCTTTGCAGCACCGCCGTTACCGCAGCACCGGTCAGCAGTCCTGCCGCCGGGTTTGCGGTGCACCGCGCCAGCAGGCTGCGCAGACGCCTGCCCGCTCCCTGCTGCACCGCCCGACACAGGCTGTCCGTCCCGTATAAAAACAGCGCCAATCCGCCGAATACCTGTAACAACACTTGGAATCCCTGCTCCATCTGCACCCTCCGTTTCTGCCTGTCCTTTATTTTTATGCAGCGAGAGCCGGTTTGCGCATTGACAAAACCTACAAGTTTTTTGTGAATTTTTGTTTAATATTTCCCTATTCCCTTGCAATCCGGCTGCAAAAGGAATATGCTTATCAGGCGTTAATACTTAACAACTGTTAAGTATCCAAAAAATGCAAACGAGGAGGGACTGTCGTGTCCGAGCCAAGCACCCCCAGCTTTCAGGGGATGTGCCACTTTATCGGGCAGCTGAGCAAGGCATCCAAGACCGGAATGCGGGCGGCGCTGGCCGATTGCCCCAAATGCCACTTCAATATGCTGGAAGGCCTGCTGCACGCCATCAACTGTCACGGAAAGGACGGTGCCATTTATGTCTCCGACCTTGCCCGGGAGATTCGTCAGCCGCTGCCGGCGGTCTCGCGCGGGCTGCGGCTCATGGAGCAGGACGGCACTGTGGTGCGGGAACCGGACCCCGCCGACCGCCGCAAAACGCTGGTGCGCATCACCCCCAAGGGGTACGAGCTGTGCCACCAGTGTGAGCAGGCTCTGCGCAACTACTTTGCCAGCGTGCTGGCACGGTTAGAGCCGGAGCAGGTAGCCCAGATGGACGCGCTGCGCGGCGCGCTGATGGATGCCATTCTTGCGGAAAATGCCGCGCGCAACATTGACCCGAAGGGAGAAACGAACCATGACAAAGATCTTTAAGCAGCTGGCCCGGCACTGGGCAGTCTGCCTTGTGGTGTTCGCACTGCTGTTCGTGCAGGCGTACTGCGACCTTGCCCTGCCGGACTACACCAGCAAGATCGTGGACACCGGCATCCAGCAGGGCGGCATTGAAAGCCCCCTGCCCCAGACGGTGCGCCAGAGTACGCTGGACGCGCTGAGCCTGCTGATGAGCGAGGAGGATGCGCAGAAGCTGCAAAACGCCTACCAGTACTACCTGCAGGACGATGGCGTATTGCAGCTGCGCTCCGACCTGACCGAGGACGAGCGCACCGCACTGGAAGAGGCCGTGACCACCCCGGACATCGTGCTGTATATGGCTGCTACACAGGCCGCCAACACCCCCGCCGGGCAAAGTAATATGGGTATGACTGGCCTTGCCGAGACGCCCTCTGCCGCTGCGGACGCGGACACTGAGACCGTCACCCCTACGGCAGCGGATCTGGACACCGTTTGCAGCCAGTTTGCCGCCATGAGCCAGATGCCCGGCTTTGACCGCAGTATGCTGCAAAAGCAGCTGGACGGTGCCATGAGCCAGCTGGACAGCACCCTGCTGGAAAACCTGAAAAGCCAGTCTTTGCTGCTGGTGCAGCTGGAATACGAGGCGCAGGGCGTTGCGCAGGATGTGCAGATGGGTTACCTCTTCCGGGTGGGTGGCCAGATGCTGGCGCTCACCCTGCTGATGGTAGCCGTGGCTATGGCCGTTGGCTTCCTTGCCTCCCGGGTATCCGCCGCCATCGGCCGCGACCTGCGCCGGGAGACCTTCTCCAGCGTTATCGGCTTCTCCAATGCGGAGATCGAGAATTTCTCCACCGCCTCTCTCATCACCCGCACCACCAACGATATCCAGCAGGTGCAGTTCGTCTGCGTCATCCTGCTGCGCATGGTGGCCTACGCGCCCATTTTGGGCATTGGCGGCGTGCTGCACGTTGTAGGCAACAGCAGCGGCCTTTCCTGGATCGTGGTGCTGGACGTGGCTCTGCTTTTGTTGCTGCTGCTCTTCCTGATGAGCGTTGCCATGCCAAAATTCAAGGTGATGCAGCAGCTGGTGGACCGGCTGAATCTGGTCAGCCGCGAAATTTTGACCGGCATCATGCCGGTGCGCGCCTTCAGCCGCGAAAAGTTTGAGGAGCAGCGTTTTGACAAGGCCAACCGGGAACTGATGGGCACCCAGCTGTTCACCAACCGCGCTATGGTGGCTATGATGCCCTTTATGACCCTGATCATGAACGGCACCAGCCTGCTCATCGTCTGGTTCGGCGGCAAGGCCATGGATGCCGGCACTATGCAGGTGGGCGAAATGATTGCCTTTATCACCTACACCATGCAGATCGTCATGTCCTTCCTGATGCTGGCCATGGTGGCCGTCATGCTGCCCCGCGCCGGTGTGGCTGCGGATCGTATTGACGAGGTCATCCGCACCAAAGCCTCCATCCACGACCCGGACGAAGCCACCGCAAAAGCTGCACAGGCGCACACCGACTGGCAGGGCGTTGTGCAGTTCGAGGACGTGAGCTTCCGTTACCCCGGTGCAGACAGCGATGCGCTGGAACACATCAGCTTTACCGCAAAGCCCGGCGAGACTACCGCCATCATCGGCTCCACCGGCTGCGGCAAGTCCACCCTGCTCAACCTGATCCCCCGCTTTTACGATGTGACCGGCGGCAAGGTGACCGTGGACGGCATTGACGTGCGCGAGATGCCACAGGCACAGCTGCACGACCTGCTGGGCTATGTGCCCCAGAAGGGTGTGCTGTTCAGCGGCACCATTGACAGCAACCTGAAATTCGGCGGCGAGGATATCACCGACGCACAGGTGCACAAAGCCGCCGCCATTGCACAGGCCACTGATTTTATCGAGGCAAAGTCCGAAAGCTATCAAAGTCCCATTGCACAGGGCGGCTCCAACGTATCCGGCGGTCAGAAGCAGCGGCTTTCCATTGCCCGGGCAATTGCCAAAAATCCCAAGGTCTATCTGTTTGACGACAGCTTCTCGGCGCTGGACTACAAGACCGATGTAACGCTGCGCCGCGCTTTGAAGGCACAGACCGACAACGCCACTGTGATCATTGTGGCACAGCGCATTTCCACCGTGCTGCACGCAAACCAGATCCTTGTACTGGATGAAGGCAGGCTGGTGGGCAAGGGTACCCACGCCCAGCTGATGGTCAGCTGCCCGGAATATCAGGAGATCGCCCGCAGCCAGCTGAGCCAGAAGGAGCTGGCGCTGGATACCCTGAATACAGAAAAGGAGGGTGAGTGATATGCCCAGACCCGGACGTCCCACCACCGAGCGCGCCAAAAACTTTAAAGGCACGCTGCGGCAGCTCATCCGCACCATGAGCCACTACAAGCTGCCCCTTACGGCAGCCATGCTGTTTGCTGTTCTGTCCACCATCTTCAACATTGCAGGCCCTAAGGTGCTGGCAAAAGCCACCACCGCCCTTGCCACCGGCTGGATCGCCCGGCTGCGCGGCACCGGCAGCATCGATTTTGTGTATATCGGCCGCATCCTGCTGTTCTTGCTGGGAATGTACCTGCTGAGCAGCGCCTTCAGCTTTATTCAGGGCTGGCTGATGACCGGCCTTTCTCAGAAGGCCTGCTACGACTTCCGTCGCCAGATCAGTGAAAAGATCAACCGCCTGCCGCTGGCGTACTTTGAAAAGCGCACCGTGGGCGAGGTGCTCTCCCGCATCACCAACGATGTGGACACACTGGGCCAGAGCCTGAACCAGAGCATCACCCAGCTGATCACCAGCGTGACCACCATGATCGGTGTGCTGGTGATGATGCTCTCCATCAGCCCCCGCATGACCCTGATCGCCCTGCTGATCTTACCGGTATCGCTGGCGCTGGTGCTGGTGGTGGTCAAGTTCAGCCAGAAGTACTTCAAGGCACAGCAGGCCACGCTGGGCGTGGTCAATGGTCAGGTCGAGGAGGTCTACGCCGGCCACAACGTGGTCAAGGCCTTCAACCGGGAGGCCGTGGTGCTGGCTGACTTCAACGCCGCCAACGATAAGCTGTACGAATCCGCATGGAAGAGCCAGTTCCTCTCCGGCCTGATGATGCCCATCATGAACTTTGTGGGCAACCTGGGCTATGTGGCAGTGGCCATCGTGGGCAGCATTTTTGCTGCAAACGGCGTTATCACCATTGGTGATATTCAGGCTTTTATCCAGTATGTCAAAAACTTTACCCAGCCCATCCAGCAGCTTTCGCAGGTATCCAATATGCTGCAGAGCATGGCCGCTGCCGCCGAGCGGGTGTTCGAGTTTTTGAATGAGCCGGAGGAAGAGCAGCTGGCCGACCCTGCCCGCCGCGCCGACCCCGCCGACATTGACGGACAGGTCACCTTTGACCATGTGCGCTTCGGCTACACCCCGGACAAGACCGTCATCCACGACTTCAGCTGCACGGTGCAGCCCGGCCAGAAAGTAGCCATCGTAGGCCCCACCGGTGCGGGCAAGACCACCATGGTCAAGCTGCTGATGCGCTTTTACGATGTGGACGCTGGTTCTATCACCCTGAACGGCCACAATGTGCGGGACTTTGACCGCAGCGCCCTGCGCGAGGGCTTTGGCATGGTGCTGCAGGACACATGGCTGTTCAAGGGCACCATCATGGAGAACATCCGTTACGGCCGGCTGGACGCCACCGATGAAGAGGTGATCGCTGCCGCAAAGGCTGCCAACGCCGACCACTTTATCCGCACTCTGCCCGGCGGCTACCAGATGGAACTGAACGAGGACGCCTCCAACGTCAGTCAGGGACAAAAGCAGCTGCTCACCATCGCCCGCACCATTCTGGCAGATAACCGCATCCTGATTTTGGACGAGGCCACCAGCAGCGTGGATACCCGCACCGAGCAGCGCATCCAGACCGCCATGGACCGCCTGATGGAGGGGCGCACCAGCTTTGTCATCGCCCACCGCCTTTCTACCATCCGGGACGCCGACCTCATCCTTGTGATGCGGGACGGCGACATTGTGGAGCAGGGCACCCACGACCAACTGATCGAGGCCGGCGGCTTCTACGCTGACCTGTACAACAGCCAGTTCGAGGATGTTGTGGATTAAAGCACCTGTCGTCACAATATAATTGCAAAAAGAGCACCTGTCGCCTTTTTAGGGCAATAGGTGCTCTTTGTTTTACCCTCTCAGGCATCGCTGCGCGATGCCAGCTCCCCCGAGAGGGGGGAGCTTTTCTACATCTGTCGGTCAAGCTCTCCCTTTGGGCGAGCTTGCACGAAAGTGCCTGAGAGGGTTTTCGTCTTTTCTTTATGATTCCTCCACCGGTTCCAGCTTCAAGCCGAACAGCTTTTCTGAGAGGGACGGCAGCTGTTGCTGCAACGCGCGGACATAAGCCATTACCACCGGGTCCTCGCGCTTTTGCCCCAGCACGACGCCAAACCGGTGTCCCCTGCCCCAATCCAGCACCCGCACAAAGCTGAGGTCCGGTCTGCGGTAATAGACCGCCGGGACCATCTTGAGTGCCGGGTCGCCGTAGGCTGCACTGCGGATACCGCCCACCGGCGTAAACTCCACCCCTCGGTCCATTCCCTCCTGCAGCAGGCTTGTTTCGTAGACAGTCTGGTACATCTCCTTGATGGGTAGCCAGCGATATTGCAATGCCTGTTCCAAGGTCAATCTGCCCACCGGCATATCAGCGGGCGGGTGGATGGGGATGCAAAGTTCTGGCATATAGAACAGCGGCACAAAGGTAAGCCCCTGCGCGTAGAACTCTGCACTTTCCAGCTGGAAGGAAAGATCCATCTCCCCTTTTTTCAGGCTGCGCCAGACCTCGCTGCGGTTGGCACACCACCCCAGAATGGAGGTATACTGCAGGCACAAGTCACTTGTCAGGGAAAACAAGTCGTATGCGAACATCCGCATTGCCTCATGGCAGCCTGCAATCACCAGATGCCGTTCCGGCGGTTTTTCCTGCTGCTGCACTGCGCGGGCATGGCACACTGCCTGCTGATACAAGGCCACCAGCTGCTTTGCCTTAGGGTAAAAATCCTGCCCCGACGGAGTCAGCACCACCCGGCGCGGCACATGCTGGAACAACTCAAACTGCAATTGCCCTTCCAGCGTGCGGATCTGCTGCGAAAGTGCCGACTGGGAAAGATACAGTGCCTCTGCCGCCGCAGAAAAGCTGTTCAGCTCCACGATCTTTATAAAGCCTTCCAGTGCGCTCTCGTTCATGCTTTTCTCCCTCCCACAATGCATTAGGATATCCTAAATTATAATATAAAAAATATGAATTGTAAACAGCACCCTTCTACGCTACAATTGTTAAGGATTCAGCAAAGTGCCTTTTACTTTGCTGCACGATAAGAAGGAACACAAAGAAGAACAAAAAGAAAGAGAGCGTACCTATGAACAAGATTTCCCGTAAGGGCTTTATCAAGATCGCTGCTGCCGCCGCCATGAGCGGTGTGACCGCCGGTGCTCTGGCTGCCTGCAATGCTGCCTCCGATTCTGCTTCCGCTTCCACTTCCGGTGCTGCCGGTCAGTACATCCCCGGCACCTACGAGGGCACTGCCGAGGGTATTTCCTCCACCGTCAAGGTCACTATGACCTTCTCCGACAGCGCTGTCACCGACGTGGTGGTGGATACCTCCGGCGAGACCGCTTCCTTCGGCGCTGCCGCTGCTGATGAGCTGCGCGAGCAGCTGCTGGCTGCTGGTTCTGCCGAGATCGACGGTGTTTCCGGTTCTACCATCACCTCCGACGCCGTGATGAAGGCTGCCAAGAGCTGCTATGCACAGGCTAAGGGCGAGGCCGTGGTCTCCAGCGTGCAGCTGCCCACCGGCGATGAGAACGACTGGCTGGGCAAAGAGCCTGACATCGACGAGGCCGCCATCACCGAGACCGTGGACACCGACATCCTGATCGTGGGCGCAGGCAACGGCGGTATGTTCGCTGCCGCCTATGCGGCTGCCAACGGCCTGAACTTCCGTGTTATCGAGCAGAACGCCAACGTGCAGGACACCCGTCACTGGTACGGCGCCGTTGATTCTGCTGCCGCTAAGGAGGCTGGCGAACCCGCCACCGATAAGGCAAAGCTGCTGAGCGAGATCTCCCGCTATGCCTCCGGCAAGTGCGACCAGCGCGTTGTCAAGACCTGGATCAACGAGTCTGCCGCCATGCACGACTTCATGCGCAGCATTCTGGAAGATAAGTACGGCTGGGTGTGCGATTTCACCTCCGGCAGCGAGGCTGCATGGCCTGCAGAGAATGCCGAGCACAACACCGACTACCTCTACCCTGTGCAGGAGCACAACTACATGGCCAGCGAGAGCGCATCCGGCACACCCCGCAATGAGCTGCTGCTGCAGTACATTCAGGAGCTGGGCTACGATGTGGACTTCAAGACCAGCCTGGCCAAGCTGGAAAAGAACAGCGATGGCCGCATTACCGGTATCATCGCCCAAAGCACTGAGGATGACCACTTCATCCGCTACAACGCCAATCAGGGCGTACTGCTGGCCTGCGGCGGCTTCCCCGGCAACCCCTACATGATGGAGCAGCTGGACCCGCTGGGCACCAACGTGACCACCGCCTGCTCCTACTCCCCCGCCGACAAGGGCTACGGCATCCGTGCAGCAGTGTGGGCAGGCGCTAATCTGGACAAGGAAGCCGCTCCCATGCTGTTTGACCGCGGCATCGTTGCCCCCGGTGTGGATGGTGGTTATGTGGACAGCGACTCCGCCTTTGGCGGCAAGGCTTTCCCCGGTAAGATCCGCCAGTACAACCCCGGCACCCAGCCCTTCCTGAAGGTGAACCGCAACGGCGAGCGCTTTGCCAACGAGAGCTGCCCCTACAACGATATCGTCTACGCCGCTGCCCACCAGCCGGGCCGCGTCTACGCACAGATCTGCGATGCCAACATTCTGGAAGATGCAAAGCGCTTCCACACCATCGGCTGCTCTGCCCAGACCCGTAACGGCGGCGAAAAGTACATTCAGGGCAAGATGGACGAGGCTATCGAGGCCGGTGCACTGTTCAAGTGCGATACGCTGGACGAGCTGGCCGACAAGATGGGCTTTACCGGTGCTGCCAAGGACACCTTCCTTGCCACTGTGGAGCGCTACAATGAGCTGTACGACAAGCAGAACGACGAGGACTTCGGCAAGCCCGCTTACCGCCTGAGCGCCATCCGCACCGCGCCCTTCTACGGCTGCTGGCTGGGTGCTTCTCTGCTGACCACCGAGCAGGGCATTGCCATCAACGAAAAGGGTCAGGCTCTGGACACCAACAACCAGCCCATGGAGGGCCTGTACATCACTGGCGATATGTCCGGCAGCTTCTTTGCCAACAACTACCCCTGCCTGATGGCTGGTGTGGCTATGGGCCGTACCCTGACCTACGCCATGAAGGCTGTCAAGCAGATGGCAGGTCTGGAGAACGCCTGATAAAGCGCAGTTTTCCGGCATACTCTAAGCGTTTCTTCTTTTCTTCTTTTTCATGTGAAGAGGGGCAGCCCCGGTCTTGAGGCTGCCCCTCTTTGCTTTTTTACCCCGCACGCCCTCTACACAAATGCCCGCGATTGTGCTATGATAAAGCTGAAAACCGGGCAGTTCATTCCCGCCCGGTCAGAGATCGAGGTGTTTGTACAAATGTCGGATATTCTGGATACCTTACGGCAGGAAGGGGTGGACCCCGCCCTGCTTGCGGCGGTGCAGGAATACCGCGCCGCCCATCCGCTCAGCGAGGCGCTGCGCCCGCGCATCCCCGCCCCTGCCTTTACCTACTACGGCAAAGAGGTGTGGGAGCAGGCGCTGGCGGCCATCCTCTGCGGCGAAAACCTGCTGCTGGCCGGCGGCAAGGCCACCGGCAAAAACGTGCTGGCTGAAAACCTTGCCGCCGCCTTTGGCCGCCCCGCGTGGGACATCTCCTTTCATGTAAACATGGACGCCGCCTCCCTGATTGGCATGGATACCTTTGCGGGCGGGCAGGTAGTGTTCCGTCCCGGGCCGGTGTACCGCTGCGCACAGTGCGGCGGCTTTGGCGTGCTGGACGAGATCAACATGGCCAAAAACGAGGCGCTGGCGGTGCTGCACGCGGTGCTGGACTTCCGCCGCGCCATCGATGTACCCGGTTACGACCGCATCCCGCTGGCCGAGGAGACCCGCTTTATCGCCACCATGAACTACGGCTACGCGGGCACCCGGGAGCTGAACGAGGCGCTTACCTCCCGCTTTGCAGTGGTGCAGATGCCCACCATCACCCAAGATAATCTGGAAAAGCTGCTGCGGGCGCAGTTCCCGGATCTTTCGGCAAAATATGTGCACCAGTTTGCACTGCTGTTTCTGGACCTGCAGAAAAAATGCGACAGTGCCGAGATTTCCACCAAAGCGCTGGATCTGCGCGGTATGCTGGACGCGCTGCGGCTGATCCGCAGGGGCATCCCGGCCGGGGCGGCGCTGGATATGGGCATCACCAACAAGGCCTTTGACTCCTACGAGCAGGGGCTGATCCGGGACGTGATCGCCGCGCGCATCCCGGCCAAGCTGGATGCCGGAAAGCTGTTTGCCTGATGGACGCCCAAAGCTACACCGCGCAGGAGCGGCGTGCGGCCAATCAGGTCTGGGCCGCTGCCGGAGCCTACGGCTTTGAGCCGCTGTTTCTGGCCCGCAACACGGACGGCACCATTGATTTTTACATGAACTGCATCGTAGGGCTGGTGCACAAATACTACGGTGACGCGCTGATTCGGGACATTTTTTCCGCTTGGGAGGGTGACACACGCCAGCCCATGCTGGACGATATGGCGTGGCTATATCTGGAAAACGCCGCATACCGGCTGGAGCTGCCCCGCCGCCCGGTGCTGGAGGCGCTGCGGTTTGCCCACGCGGACTACTTTTTTGCCATCCAGTACAAGCTTTCGCGACAGGAGTGGATGGCGAAAAACCAGCTGGTGTACACCATGCAGGCTGCACGCTGGCGCAAGGTGCTGGGACGCACCGCCCCGGTCATGACCCCTTACGAGAGCAGCCTTGCTGCCGCGCTGGAACCGGAGACCGTACCGGAACCGGCGCTGCTCAAAAACGATCTGCTGGCGCTGTTTGCAAAATTCGCCCTGTTTGACGGCAAGGTGCGCCAGAAGCCCGCGCTGCATCTGCGGCTGCAAGGCTTTTGGGCAAAGCTTGCCACCAAAACCATGCCCACCCAGATGATCAAGACCGACCGGGTAACGGTGGAGCATTCCGGTGCGGTGGATGCCACAGGCAGCGGGCTGGCGGTGGACAAGCGCCGGGCAAACATTACCCTGAAGCAGCGCGCCGCGCAGGACCGCGCCTACATTGAAAGCTGCTTCGGGCGCTGCTTCTACCCGCCGGAGCAGCTGCGCAAGGCCGAGCAGGAGCTGTGCACCGGAGTGCATCTGGGCTGTCATTTGTGGTTCAGCGCCGGTGTACCCAGCCCGGCGCAGGCACCCACCTCGGAAGCGCGGCAGCTGGCACAGCAGGCCGAATTGCAGGCCGAACGCAACCGCGCCTACTACGCCAAAAATCAAGAGCTGCACCGCAGCGTGGTGCTGCGCCTTACCGAACAGATTCGCAACTGTATTCTGGTGCATCAGCAGCCCGACCAGCGGGTGGCGCGCAGCGGAAACCTGTGCGCCGGGCGGGTGTGGCGCGCCCCTTACCTGAACGATAACAGGGTGTTTTTGTGCCCGGAGGAGGAAAACTGCCCCGCCTTTACGGTGGATCTGCTGCTGGACGCCTCCGCCTCCCGCCTGCACTGTCAGGAGGTGATCGCGGCGCAGGGTGTTATATTGGCTGAAAGTCTGGCTAACTGCGGTATTCCGGTGCGAGTAAGCGCCTTCAGCAGCCTGCGGGGCTATACGGTACTGCGGGTACTGAAAACCTTTGCAGACAAGAACCGGCAGAACATCTTCCGGTACTTCGCCTCAGGCTGGAACCGGGACGGTCTGGCGCTGCGAGCTGCGGGCGATCTGATTCAGTACGCCCCCGGCCCCGCCCCGCGCCACCTGATGATCCTGCTGACCGATGCCAGCCCCAACGACAGCCGCCGCATCCCGCCCACAGCAGAGAACCCGCTGGGCTGCGCCTACGAGGACGCCGCCGGTGTGGCCGATACCGCCGCGCAGGTGCGCACCTTGCAGCGGCAGGGGGTGCGGGTGTCTGCCGTTTTTATGGGCGAGGACAGCAGCGCCGGTGCCGCCGCGCAGATCTACGGCAAAAATATGGCGCGCATCCGCGGCATGGATCAGCTTGCCCGCGCAGCCGGACGGCTGATCCAGAACGAGATTCGGGAGCTTGGCGATTGAAGAAATATAAAATGACCCCTGTGGGAGCAACTCCTGCCTTAGCCGGCATCTCCCGCAGGGGTCATTTTTCACAACCGCTTATCATAAAGCACAACCATGCTTTGAACTTCCGTTTGCTCTACGCCATAAGTTTTTGCAAAATTTTGTCGTTTCGAAGAAACTTGCAGTTGTTTTTTCCTCAAAAGTATGCTATACTACGTTCAGAGAAGTTTTATACAGCCTGTCGGCCCGATCACCCGGCTGGCACTTTTACAACGTTTCGCTGTTTGCTTTTTAGGAAGGAGATCAATCATGGACGCTTCCCGTTATTTTGACGCCATGCACAACGCCATGTCCACCCTGCACGCCGGTGCACAGCTGCTGCTCACCATCCGTTTGCAGGACACCTGCGGCAACGATGCCTATCTTGAAGTAAAACAGCTGCCCGGGGAGCAGAGCGCCCTTGTGTGCTACTCCACCATGGGGCGGCGCTGCCTGAATTTTCAGCTGTTCCGCAAGGGCTGGCAGCTGTGCCACAATGCCGATGGGCAGCTGACCGGACGTTTTCCGTCCAGTGCCGACAGCCTGCTCAGCCAGACCGACTTCCGCGCCTACTGCCGGGAGGATCGGCTGGATGCCGCCCGCACCCAGCGCCTTGTGGAGGAACTGGGGCAGCGCGCCGGGACCAACTATGTTGGTGCCATCCCGCAGAATGCCCGCACCGGCGCACAGATCACAGTCGAAAGCCACCTCGGTCGCGGTGCACGCTGGAGCTACTGGAATCAGGACGCTTCCCCCTGCCTGCCGCTGGGCGCAATTTTGTACTGGCTGGCTGATTTTCTGGCCGGGAACGAGCGCCGCGCGTTGCAGTCTGACCCGCAGGCTGCTGCTCTGGCTGCGCAGTGGCTGGCAAAGGACACTGCTGTGTTCTTCTGCCCTTCCCCTGCCCTGACGGTATCCTCTGCGACCGGTCATAGTGCCCCTGCTGCACGGCGCACCCGCCCCGCCCCGGTGCCTGCCGCACGCAGCAAGAGCTGGCAGAGCGTTCTGGCCGCCATGGCTGCGGTGTAAGCACATGGTACCTTTTCAATCTGGTTTACATATAAAAGACGAGTGCTCGACAAAACCGAGCACTCGTCTTTTTTTACAAAATAACAGCAAAAAAGCACCCCGCCAACCGTTTCCGGTCAGCGGGGTGCTCAGTGCTTATAGTTTACGGTTCAGCTTACGCTGCACAGCACAGGGAGGAAATCACTCCTCGATGTAGCCGTACTGGAAGTACCAGTAGCCGTAGGGGCTGTGCCAGACGCCCTTCAGAGAAGAGCTCTGCAGCCAGAATTCGTTGTAGTAAGCAACGGGGATGCAGCCCATATCCTCCATCAGGATGTCCTCAGCCTTGTGCAGCTGTGCAAAGTGCTCGGCGACATCTGCAACCTTGGAAGCCTCCATAGCAGCATCGAAGTCAGGGTTGGAGTACTTACCATCGTTGTTGCCGTTGCCGGAGCAGAACAGCTCGATCATGTTGGAAGGATCGTTGTAGTCCATGACCCAGCCGTTACGGGCAACATCGTACTCGCCGGCACGGCGAGCAGCGGTGAAGGCAGACCACTCCATCTTGCTGATGGTCAAAGTGATGCCCAGATCGCCCCAAGTCTGCTGCAGGTACTCTGCCAGAGGCACATGGTAGCCGGAATCGTTGGTGCTGTACTCGATGGTGGGGTAGCCCTCGCCATTGGGATAGCCAGCCTCTTCCAGCAGCTTCTTAGCCTCGGCCATATTTGCCTCGTAGTCAGCTGCAATGTAGGGAGAACCGCCGTTTGCGTTGTCGTAGAAGTAGCCCTGCGCGTCCACGATGCTAGGGCCGACCAGGTTGGAAGCAGCAGAGTAGGTGCCCTGCATGATGGTGTTGGCAACGTAGTCGCGGTCGATAGCCAGAGCCAGAGCCTTGCGGACCTTGGCATCCTTGAAGGCATCGCGCTGCAGGTTCATGCTGACGTAATAGGTGCCCAGAATGGGGTCAACATAGAAGTCGCCGCCGTCCTCTGCCTTGGTCAGGCTGGGGATCTCGTCGGTGGGCACGTCCTTGATCAGGACAGCCTCGCCGCTGTTATAAGCAGCGAAGCAAGCGGAAGAGTCCTCCAGCAGCAGCAGGGTGATGCTGTCGGAAACGATCTTAGAGCTATCCCAGCCGCCAACGTAGTTGGGGTTCTTGGACAGAACGATACGCTCGGAGGGGGTCCACTCGGTGATCATGTAGGGGCCGTTGGAGACGAAGGTCTCAGCGGAGGTGCACCATGCATCGCCGTTGGCCTCAACGGTAGCCTGCTGCACAGGGCTCATGGATGCGAATGCAGCCATCTTGTCGAAGTAGGAGCAGGGGTAGGACAGCACGATGGTCAGGGTCTTGCCGTCGTCGCTTGCCTTGACGTTCAGCGCATCGGGGTTGGGCTCTGCAGTGGGGTTGCCGTCTGCATCGGGGAAGCCGGCAGCTGCGTCAAAACCATCGATCATGCCCAGGCAGGTCTCTGCGTAGGGAGCTGCGGTGTCGGGGTTGACCATACGCTTGAAGGTGTACTCGAAGTCCTTAGCGGTCAGGTCGGTGCCATCGCTCCACTTCAGGCCGTCACGCATGGTGAAGGTCCAAGTCAGGCCGTCCTCGCTTGCTTCCCAGCTCTCAGCCTGGCCACCAATAACTTCGTTGTTCTCGTTGATGATCAGCAGGGGCTCGAAGATGGTGATGATGGTGTTGGCGCCATCAACAGCGCTGTTCAAAGAGGGATCCAGAGTCTCGGGGTTGGGGCCGTACTGGACGGTGAAGCCAGCGGTGTTGACACTGCCGGTAGAAGAACCAGCAGCGGAAGAAGCAGAACCGGAGGTTGCGGTAGAACCGGACTTGCTGCCGCCACAGGCTGCCAGACCCAGAGCAGCGGCACCCACGCCTGCAACCTTGAGGAAATTACGACGAGAAATGCGTTTCATAATAATATCCTTCCCTTATATCAAATTTGAGTGTGCCAGGTTCCCCCAGCCGCCTCTATATTCGATCCGGTGCAAATGTACACCGGAGGAACACGAATGATTATAATGCGTTCTCATACCGGTTACAAGCCCAAAACTTGGACTGTAACCATTTTGTGACAACATTTCAGCACTAAGTTGAATTGCTTTCACTTTTTACCGGCGTGAAGTGTTCTCACTTCACGCGGTCAAGGTGATGGCAGGCTGCCCAGTGGCCGGTGGAGACCTCCTTGAACTCGGGCACCTCGTTTGCGCACTGCTCGTCTGCATAGGGGCAACGGGTGCGGAAACGGCAGCCGGACGGCGGGTTCAGGGGGCTGGGCACATCGCCCTGTAGCACGATACGCTTGGACTGGCGGGCCGTAATGGGGTCTGCCACCGGAATTGCGGAGATCAGGCTGCGGGTGTAGGGGTGGATGCTGTGGGTGATCAGCTCGTAGCTGTCGGCCAGCTCCACCATCTTGCCCAGATACATGACGCCGATGCGGTTGGAGATGTGCTTGACAACGCTCAGGTCATGGGCGATGAACAGGTAGGTCAGACCCATCTCCTGCTGCAGATCCTCGAACATATTGACGACCTGAGCCTGAATGGAAACGTCCAGTGCGGAAACAGGCTCGTCACAAACGATGAACTCGGGGTTCACAGCCAGTGCACGGGCAATGCCCACGCGCTGACGCTGACCGCCGGAGAACTCGTGGCAGTAGCGGTTTGCGTGCTCGCTGTTCAGGCCAACGCGCTCCAGCAGAGCGATGATCTTATCGTGGCGGTCCTTTTCGTTCTCGGCCAGATGATGGATATCAATGCCCTCACCCACGATGTCGCCAATGGTCATGCGGGGGTCCAGACTTGCGTAGGGATCCTGAAAAACGATCTGCATACGGCGGCGGTAGGGCAGCATATCCACTGCGATCTTGTTGTCCTTATCGAACAGCAGGTTGCCGTCATAGTAGATCTTGCCGCCGGTTGGCTCGTACAGGCGCAGCAGGGTGCGGCCGGTAGTGGTCTTGCCACAACCGGACTCACCTACCAGACCAAGGGTCTCGCCCTTGCGGATGGCAAAGCTTACGTCATCCACAGCCTGAACGTACTTGCGGTTCTTGCCCACACCGCCGGCGGGGAAATACTGCTGCAGGTGCTGGACTTCGACCAGCGTCTTGTGTTCACTCATTCTGCCTTTTCCCCTTTCTCAAATGCAGCCTTCTGCTGCAGCCAGCAGTAGGTATAGTGGGTATCGCTGAGCTCGGTACGCGGGGGCATCTTGCTCAGACAGATCTTCATGCAGTTCTTGCAGCGGGGCGCAAAGGGGCAGCCGGCCGGCGGATTCAGCAGGTCCACAGGGGTGCCCTCGATGGGCACAAGGCGCTCGTGCTCTGCGGTGTTCAGCTTGGGGATGGAGTTGATTAGGCCCTTGGTGTACTCGTGACCCGGCTGATAGAAGATCTCGTCGGTGGTGCCGTACTCCACGATGTGGCCGGCGTACATGACGGCGATCTTCTCGCACATGGATGCCACAACGCCCAGATCATGGGTGATCATGATGATGCTCATGCCCAGCTTCTTGCGCAGATCCTGCATCAGCTCAAGGATCTGTGCCTGAATGGTCACGTCCAATGCGGTGGTGGGCTCGTCAGCGATCAGCAGCTTGGGCTCACAGGCCAGTGCAATGGCGATCATCACGCGCTGGCGCATACCGCCGGACAGCTCGTGGGGGTACTGCTTCAGACGCTTCTCGGGCTCGTTGATGCCAACCAGCTCCAGCAGCTCCTTGGCGCGTGCCCATGCATCGGCCTTGTTCTTATCGGTGTGCAGGCGGATGACCTCCACGATCTGGTTGCCGATGGTGTACACCGGGTTCAGGCTGGTCATGGGGTCCTGGAAGATGATGGAGACCTCGTTGCCGCGGATCTTGCGGAAGTCCTTCTCCTTCATGTTCTCGATCTCGTGGCCGTTGAACCACACCTTGCCGCCCACCAGCTTGCCGGGATAAGCGGTCAGACCCATAACGGAGTAGGCGGTGACCGACTTACCGGAGCCGGACTCGCCCACAACGCCCAGAACATCGCCCTGATTCATGGTAAAGGAAACGCCGTTCAGTGCCTTTACTTCGCCCGCAGGGGTGAAGAAAGAAAGGCGTTCTTCTTTGATATCAAGAATTTTCTCGCTCATTTCTGTTCACCTCATCAATTCTTCAGCTTCGGGTCAAAGGCATCGCGCAGGCCATCGCCGAACAGGTTGAACACAAGGATCATCACGCTGATCATCAGTGCGGGGGCGATCAGCAGATGGGGGTAGGTGTTCATGCCCTTGACGGCATCGGTAGCCAGAGAACCCAGAGAAGGCAGCGGGGCTGCAACACCCAGACCGATGAAGCTCAGGTAGCTCTCGGTGAAGATGGAAGCCGGGATCTGCAGGGTGGTGGTAACGATCAGGGTACCGATGCAGTTGGTGAGCAGATGCTTTTTGATGATGCGGCCGCTGGAAGCGCCCAGTGCGCGGGCAGCGGTAACGTACTCGCTCTCCTTCAGGATCAGGATCTGGCTGCGGACGATACGCGCCATACCGACCCAGTACAGCAGAGCAAAGATGATGAAGATGGAGATCATGTTGGGGCCAAGGGTCTGCATCCACTTGAAGCCGGGCTGGGTGGACAGCTTGTCCAGCGGGTCCTTCAGGGCCATGCCCAGCAGGATGATCAACAGAATGTCCGGGATGGTGTACAGAATATCGGTGATACGCATCATGATATTGTCCACCCATCCACCGGCAAAGGCCGCAACCGCACCATAGGTAGCGCCGATGATCAGCACCAGCACAGAAGCGATCAGACCGACAGACAGGCTGACGCGGGTGCCCATCATGATACGCACAGCGAAGTCACGACCCATACGGTCGGTGCCCAGAATGTGCGGGAACACCTTTTCGCCTGCGTCGATACGCGCCTGCTCGGAGGCAGAGTACTCGAACGGTGCCAGATTGTTGCTGCCCTTCACCTGCTCGGAATAGCTGTAAGGCCAGACAGCGGGCAGCAGATAGGCAAAGATGGCAATGGCAATGATGAACACAAAGCTGACCATGGCGATCTTGTTCTTCTTCAGGCGGCGGATACCGTCCTTCCAGAAGTTGACGCTTTCGCGCATGACCACCAGGCTCTGCTTTTCCTCATTGCTGGCGGGCAGAAAATCCTCCGCGTTGAGCTGCAGGCTGAGCGGATTCTTTTTAATGTTTTCCATGAAAATCGCTCCTTTCTCTTACTGCAGTTTGATGCGCGGGTCGATGATCTTATAAAGGATATCCACGATCACGTTTGCAATGATGACCATGCTGGACAGCAGGATGGTGGTGCCCATGATCATGGTGTAGTCACGGTTGGTGATGGCAGACACGAAGTCGCGGCCCAGACCGGGCACGGAGAAGATCTTTTCCACCACAAAAGAACCGGTCATCAGGCTGGCCAGCATGGGGCCGACGTAGGTGATGACAGGCAGAATGGCGTTGCGCAGTGCGTGCTTGAACAGGATCATGAACTGGGACACGCCCTTTGCGCGGGCAGTGCGCATATAGTCCTGACCCATGACGTCCAGCAGGCTGGAGCGCATCAGACGGGTGATATAAGCCGAGGGATAGATGGCCAGTGCGGTAACCGGCATGATATAGGCGGCTGCGCTGTTCAGGCCAACGGTGGGCAGCACCTTCATGTTCATACCAAACTGGTACAAAAGCAGCACGCTGGAGATAAAGCTGGGGATCGCGATGCCGCAGGTAGCAAACACGATAATAACGTTATCCAGCCACTTGCCGCGGTTGTAAGCGGAAATGCAGCCCAGCGGGATGCCCACGCACAGAGCCACCACCACTGCAATGCCTGCCAGACGGCAGGACACCGGCAGTTTGCTGGCGATGATCTGGTTCACGGTACGGCCGCGCTGACGCAGGCTCAGACCCAGATCGCCGTGCAAAAGGCTCTTCATGTAGTTGACGTACTGCACACCCAGCGGCTTATCCAAGCCATACTTTTCGGCCAAAGCCTGCTGAGCAGCGGCGCTGATGGACTTTTCTGCCACGAACGGGCCACCGGGGACCAGGTTCATGACAAAAAAGGTAACCGTAGCCACAATGAAGATACTGAAGATACCCATTGCGACACGCTTGATGATGTACTTTGCCATCGTTTGATGCCACTCCAATCCTATCAATGAATTACTGTTTTTGCTCTCAGGCCGAGCCACACTTTCCCGCAGTCCGCCAGCCTCACACATAGCGGACGTCTGTCCTTGGCACGCGGACAGAAAAGCGAATAATAAAACGATGGCATCTTGCGGTTGCATAAACACCATCGTCCATACCCGAGAAACACTCTATCTATTATAAAGACAACCTCGATTTTTGTCAATTTACATGAAAAAAATTCACTTCATTACAGCAGAGCATGAGTGAAATCTTATACTTTATACAAATTTTCTGTTTATTTGTAGGTAAAAGTGCTACTTTTCAGTTCTTTCGGACAACTGTTCCGTTGACACGTACAATCTGTTCTCCCCTATCAGTACAAAAGGCAGCGTCTCCGCCCCTGAGCCATCCATCCATAAGGGTGCTATTTTTCTCTATATCACAAGCAAAACCACCCGCAGCTCCCCTCTCCGGCACGGTCAATGCCCGGAAAAAGGTACTGCGGGTGGTCATGGGTCGTTTTGCGGGTCAGGAGTACAATTTTGCGGTCAGCTGGGAGTACATGGCGCTCTTTTGTGCCTTATAGGAAGCCATTGCCTGATCAGCCAAGGCAGTGCTCTGGCCGTTGGCGGTCAGCACAGTGCGCATCTGGCTGACGATGTTCTCCACTTCCTTATCGTAAGATGCCTGCATCGCATACAGTCTGCCGCTTCTCGCCAGTGCAATGGAGATTTTGCGCGCCTGTGTCTGCTGAGACTCCGGCAGCGCCTTGTATTCTGCCTTTGCCCCGGCAATGCAGCTGTTCAGCTCCGACTCAGCGCGCGCCTTGACACTGTACAGCTGCTTCAGCAGCGCCTTGACCTCCGTCTCGTAGGCAGCTTCCTGTTTACCGGAAGAGGACGCCGGTTTTTCTGCGGCAGAAGCAGTGCTGGAGCCGGATGTGCCGGTAGTGTTCTCCTTCTTGCCGGAAGAGGACGCATTGCTGCTCTCCGTCTGGGAGCCAGAGCTCCCCGAGGAAGCGGCAGAACCTGCTTCCTCCTGCGGAGCACTGGCCGCCGCCTCCTGTTCCCCGCCGCTGGATGCAGCAGCTTCGCCGGTCAGCTCCTCCAGCGTGATCTCGCCGCTGAGCAGCTTATCCAGATCATCATCCGTCAGGGTGAACTGTGTGCTGTCTGCCGGGGCATCCGGCAGGGTTTCCGGCAGACTGGCTGCCATGCTGCGAAGATAGAGCAGCACACCAAGGACAGCTGCTGCCAACAATGCCACCAGCGTGCCCAGCACGATCAACACGATTTTCAGGACCTTATTTTTCTTCATATCAAAATCCGCTGCCCGGGCAGAGTATTCCTCCGCCCGGGCAGTTTTCTCCTTACTAATTGGATCAGACCCACATTCCCAAAAACTTTTTGGGCTGATGCAGGGTCGCAGCGTCCAGCTCCTGATCATGGAACAGTTCATCGCCGTTGCGCACGATGCGGGCAGCCGTCTCCTTGCCAAGCAGCTTTTCCAGCTGCTGCACTCCCTGTGCCATACGGGGCGGGCGCTTGTCCGGGGAATGGGTGTCGGTGGAGATGACATGGACTAATCCCCACTGAATGAACTTGCACAGTTTTTTGCACAGCTTGGGCTCCAGCAGTGCCCCTGCATTGATCTGTGCATAAGCACCGGCGGCCACCCAGTCGTACAGCAGAGTGGGGTCCTCCAGCACATAGGGATAGCGCTCGATATGCGCGATCAGCGGCACGATGCCCTGCTGCTGCAGCTGGTACAGCGTCTGCCGGATAAAGTGCGGCTTGTGGGTGGTGGGAAACTCCAGCAGCAGATAGGCGGTATCCCCCATACACAGCGCCCGGGTATCCAGCTCGCACAGACCGGGAGAGAAGAACACCTCTGCGCCCAGCTTGAAGTCAAACTGCATGGGCTGTCCCTCCAGTGCGGCGGTCAGCTGCTCAAAGGCAGCCTGTCGCTTTGCTGTAAAGGCTTCCACTGTGGTACGCTCGCTGTTGAAGTGGCTGGTGAAGGCGATATTGCGCACACCGTCCTCATATTCCCTGCGCAGCAGCTCCAGCGAGACCGCTGTATCCTTTGCGCCGTCATCAATGCCGGGCAAAATGTGACAATGCAGATCAGTCATAGCAGCGCTTCCTTATTCAACAACATCAGCCTTCTGTTTTTCGTAGGCATAATTGTAATTATAGGCATAGCTGTATGCGTAGCTGGAGCCCTTGAGCGCCTTCTTCATGTCGTAGCGGGTCAGCACGCTGCCCAGCACCCGGACACCGGCATCCTGCAGCTTCTTCACCGCGCCGCGCACTGCATCGGCGGGGGCGTAGTCAGAGCGCACCACGAACATTGCGCCGTCCACATAGCGGCCGATGACGGCTGCATCGGTGACCACGGACACCGGGGGTGCATCAAAGATGACCACATCGAACTTTTCCCGCAGGGTGTTGACCATGGCCTGCATCTGCGGCTGGCTCAGCATCTCGGAGGGGTTCGGCGGCGGGGTGCCTGCGGGCAGGAAGGTCAGATTCATTTCCTTCAGCTCCTGCAGCGCCTCGTCCAGCGTGCACTGGTTGGACAGCACGTTGGAAACGCCCTTTACGTTATGGCCTGCCTTCAGGTAGCGGTGCAGCACCGGCTTGCGCAGGTCGCAGTCTACCAGAGCCACCTTTTTGCCGCTTTCGGCCAGCGTCAGTGCCAGATTGACTGCCACGTTGCTCTTGGATTCCTCCGGCACAGTACTGGTGATGACCAACGTGTGCACGTCCATGGAGCCTGCCATAAAGTCCAGATTGGTGCGCAGAGACTTGTAGGCCTCCACATAGCCAAAGGGCATCTTTTTATCGGTGATCAGCTGCAGAGTACGGTGCTCGTCGTCAGTTTTGTTCTTTTTGTTAAACAGCTTCCACATCGTCTTACACCTCCGGGATCAGGCCCAGCACGGGCAGGCCGAGCTTCTTCTGGATATCTTCGTCGTCCACAACGGTATCGTGCAGCAGATGTGCCAGCACCAGAATGCCGCAAACCACCACAGCGCCCAGCAGACCTGCCAGCACAACGTACTTCTTGGTCTGGGGGAACACCTTGTTGGGATCGATGATCACATCGCTCACCGTCTTGCAGGAACCGGCTTCCACCTTTTCCACCAGCACATCGGGCACGATGTCGGCAATGGTCTGTGCGATCTCGCCTGCGCGCTCTGCATCGGTATCGGTGACCGTGATCTGCATGATCTGGGTAGAGTCCACATCGGCAACATCCACCATGTCGTACAGCTCGGCGTAGGTCATGTCCAGATCCAGCTCATCAATGACCTCGTTCAGCACGGTGTTGCCCTTGATGATGACCGCATAGGTGCTGATCAGGTTCTTGGCAGAATTGAAGTTATCACTGGTAAAGGTGGAGGAGTTATCCTGCCGGGTATTCACGATCATGTTGATAGAGGCCCGGTACTTGGGTGTAAGCGCAAACACGCACACCAGCAGGCAAATCAGCGCTGCCGCAACAGCTGCTGCCACGATCTGCACGGCATGCGCCCACAGCAGGCGGGCCAGTTCCATCAGATCAATGGTCTCTTCGTCCTCCATGTTCCGGAGCGACTGTCCCATAGTTGCTTTTTCGTCCATAATAGCGAAACTCACCTTTCTTGTTTTCCGCAGTGCAAGAAATGTACACCGGGTCCCTATAGATACACATTTGTTTTATAATGATAGCACATCTCGTTGTATTTTACAAGCAGGAAATGCCATTTTCTACCGGCAAATACATGGATAAAATGTGCCATCTCCCGTACAAAAAAGGCATCCGCAGCACATTGATGACTGCGGATGCCTTCATTTTGCGGATTTTTAGCGAATGCGCTTAACGGGAGCCCTTGTCGTAGGGGATACCCTCGGCCTTGGGTGCCATGCTGTTCTTGGAAGTGAAGGCCAGAATGACCATAGAGGCCACAAAGGGCATCATATTATAGATGTTGCTGGACCAGTGCAGCTGCGCAAGGAAGGTAGAGTCTGCAATGTTGGCAAGGCTCTTGAACACGGCAAAGAACATGGCCGCGCCAAAGATGTGGAAAGGCTTCCACTGGCCAAAGATCATAACTGCCAGTGCCAGAAAGCCTGCACCGGCCACGCCGACTTCAAAGTTCCAGGTCTGCACCGGGGGCACGATATACGCCAGACCGCCGACGGCGCCCAGCGCACCGGAAAGGATGACACCGGCGTAGCGCATCTTGTAAACGTTGATGCCCACCGAGTCCGCAGCCTGCGGATGCTCGCCGCAGGCACGCAGACGCAGGCCGAAGCGGGTCTTATACAGCACGATGTAGCTGACCACCAGCAAGATCAGCCCCAACGGCACGAACACGCTGAGTTCCAGCCCGCCGATGCTGAACAGGAAGGGCTTGTTGGAATAGTTCAGCTTGGCGCTGCCGCTCTCGCTGAAGTACTTGGAGATGACCACGGCAATGGCGGTAGCCAGCAGGTTCAGTGCCGTACCGCCAATGGTCTGGTCCGCCTTCAGGTTGATAGAGGCAAAGGCCAACAGCAGGCTGTAGATCACGCCCGCCAGCGCTGCCACCAGAATGGAGATCAGCACCACAAGGAAGGGCGACAGGCTTGCAGGCAGCATGGTCAGGGTAAGCACACCGGCCACGCCGCCGATGACCATGATGCCCTCCAGTGCAATGTTGATGATGCCGGAATGTTCGCTGAACATACCGCCCAGTGCCACCAGCATCAGCACGATACCGTACAGCAGGGTATATTTGATCAGAAGCAGCATATTACTTGCCCTCCTTTTTGGTCTTTTCTGCGGCAGGCGCAGGCTCTGCGTTCACATTGGTCTTTTCGGCATTCCGGAACAGCAGGCTCTGGATCTTGCCGCGGAACAGCATGGAGAATGCGCACAGGTAGATGATGATGCCGCTGATCAGATCCGAGATCTCAGTGGGGTAAAACTTGGTGGACAGGAAGGAGCCGCCGACCGAGATGTGGGAGATGAACAGCGCAGAGAACACGGTACCGATGGGGTTGGAGCTTGCCAGCAGTGCCACCGAGATACCGTTGAAGCCCATGCCCGGCAGGCTGGTGGAGTTCAGCGGGTTCCACTGGGACACGTTGGACAGATAGAACAGGCCTGCGCCGAAGCCTGCCAGCGCACCGGCAATGGCCATGGAGAGGATGATGTTCTTCTTTTCGTTGATACCGGCGTAACGGGCGGCGTTCTTGTTCAGGCCAACGGCCTTGAGCTCGTAGCCGAAGGTGGTCTTGTTCAGCACCACCCAGATCAGCACGGCCACCGCTGCCGCCAAGAAGATGGCAATGGTGGTGCTGTTGGTCTGGAACAGCTTGTTCAAGCCAAAGTCCGGGATCAGGGACTGAGCAAAATCGGCATTCTTGCTCAGGTTCAAAGTACGGGTGTTGCGCACATCGTACATGGGGCCGGTGCCGTTCTGGTAGATGAGCTCATTCACCAGATACAGGCCGATCCAGTTGAACATGATGGAGGTAATGACCTCGTTGATGTTGAAGTAGGCTTTGAAAAAGCCGGGGATCGCACCCCACAGGCCGCCCAGCACTGCTGCTGCCAGCAGGCAGACGAACCAGGGCAGCTTGAGCATGATGGCGCAGTACAGCGCACCGTAAGCGCCCAGCGTATACTGACCGGCTGCACCGATGTTGAACAGGCCGGTCTTGAAGGCAAAGGCCACGGACAGACCGGTCATAATCAGGGGTGCGGCATTGGCAAGCTCCTTGCCCACGCCGTAGGGGGCATCGTGGAAACCGCCCTTGATGATGCGCACAAAGCCATCGCCCCATGCGTGTGCGGGGTTGATGGCTACCAGCACCAGAAAGCCCACCAGCAAACCAATCAGGATGCACAGCAGTGCAGCCAGCACGCTGGTAACAGAGCTTTGCAGGCTGCTGCTGCGGGAAAGTTTTTTCTTATTCATGTGTTACTGCTCCTCCTTTCCCTGCTTGCGGGCGCCTGCCATATACAGACCCAGCTCCTGCACGGTGGTGGTCTTGGGGTCAAACTCGCCCACGATCTCGCCCTCGTACATTACAAGGATGCGGTCAGAAAGGTTCATCACCTCGTCCAGCTCCAAGCTGACCAGCAGCACGGCCTTGCCCTTGTCGCGCTCGGCCACGATCTGGCGGTGGATGTACTCAATGGCACCCACGTCCAGACCACGGGTAGGCTGCACTGCCACCAGCAGCTTGGGGTCGCGGTCGATCTCGCGGGCAATGATGGCCTTCTGCTGGTTGCCGCCGGACATACTGCGCACGGTGGTCAGACTGCCCTGACCGCTGCGCACATCGTACTGCTTGATCAGCCGGTCAGAGTACTCGCGCACCTTATCGGCACGGATAAAGCCGCCCTTCTGGAACTCCGGCTGCCAGTAGCGCTGCAGCACGATGTTGTTTTCCAGACTGAAATCCAGCACCAGACCGTGCTTGTGGCGGTCCTCCGGGATGTGACCCATGCCGTCCTTGGAGCGCTGGCGGATGCTCTCGTGGGTGATATCCTTGCCGTCCAGCGTAAGCTTGCCGCTAGACAGCTTGCTCAGGCCGGTCAGGCCGTAGATGAACTCGGTCTGACCGTTGCCCTCGATGCCCGCCAGACAGACGATCTCGCCTGCGTGCACCTTGAAGGACACATCCTTCACCACATCCTTCTTGCGCTGGTCATTGTGGATGGTAACATTCTCCACGTCCAGCACGGTCTCGCCGGGGTGCGCGGGCTGCTTTTCCACCTGCAGCTGCACGTCACGGCCCACCATGCGGCGGGAAAGCTCTTCCTTGGTGGTGTCCTTGATATCCACCGTGCCCATATATTTGCCCTTGCGCAGCACGGTGCAGCGGTCGGCCACAGCCATGATCTCGTTGAGCTTATGGGTGATGAACAGGATGGACTTACCCTCCTTCTTGAACCCGCGCATGATCTCCATCAGTTCGTCGATCTCCTGCGGGGTCAGCACAGCGGTGGGTTCGTCAAAGATCAGGATCTCGTTGTCGCGGTACAGCATCTTCAGGATCTCCACGCGCTGCTGCATACCCACCGAGATATCGCTGACGAGTGCGTCCGGGTCCACCCGCAGGCCGTACTTTTCGCTCAGCGCCATCACCTTTTTGCGTGCCTCGGCCTTCTGCAAAAAGCCCATCTTGTTGGGCTCAACGCCCAGAATGATGTTGTCCAGCACGCTGAAGCATTCCACCAGCTTGAAATGCTGGTGCACCATGCCGATGCCCAGTGCGTTGGCATCGTTGGGGTTGCGGATGGCAACCTCCTTGCCGTTTTTCAGGATCTTGCCCTGTTCCGGCTGATACAGGCCGAACAGCACGCTCATCAGCGTACTTTTGCCCGCACCGTTCTCGCCCAGAAGGGCGTGTACCTCGCCCTTGCGCAGTTGCAGGGTGATATCATCGTTTGCCTTGATACCGGGGAATTCCTTGGTAATGTGGAGCATCTCGATCACATAATCCTCTGCCAATCTGCTCACTCTCCTTTCGTGCCGTAACGACACCTTTTCTATACTACAAACCATTATACCTGATTTTTTGCGGTTTGCACACGGCTTTTTGATTTTTTGTCAAAAAGCACAAGCAAAAGTATTACTTTTGTATAGTCTGCACGATTTCCTACCTGTTTCTCTTACACAGGCATATAAAAAGGGCGGGGTGCCCCTGCATGAGCACCCCGCCCCTGTTACGGGAGTAATTCCGGGATAGCGATTACTGGATGTAGTTGACCTTGGTGAACTCGCTGACGGTGGGCTTGGTAGCGTCGTCGGAGCTGTTGTCCACAACGAGCTCGCCGGAAGCGATCTTGGTCTTCAGAGTCTCGTACTCGTCCTTGGTGAAGGTCTTGAAGTTCCAGCTGTCATCAGCAGTGGGCAGACCAACATAGTCGCCATCCTCCAGACCGAAGTTACCGTTGGTAGCAGCAATGTTGCTCCACTCGCCGGCCTCGATGTCGCCCAGAGCGGTGCTGACAGACTCAGACAGGCCCTTCATGGCAGAGGTGATGAACGGGTTGTAAGCGTAGCCGTCCTTCTCAACGCCATTAGCACCGATGTAGTTCTGGTCAACGTCAACGCCCACAACGTAGCCGTTGTTCTTCAGAGCAGCCTCGACAGCGGAGGTGTAGATGCCGCCGCCGCAGGCAAAGACGATCTGGGTGCCGTTGGCATACCAGCCCTCCATACGGGAGGTGATGTTGGCATCGCCGTAGAACTGGCCGCCGTAGAAGTAGTTGATGTCAATGTTAGTGCCCAGCTCCTTTGCAGCAGCGTCAGCGCCCTGCACATAGCCGTAGCCGTAACGGATCACGGCGGGCACAGCCATGCCGCCCAGGAAGCCCAGCTTGGTGTAGCCGTCCTTGACAACGGCGTAGCCTGCCAGATAGCCTGCCTGCTCCTCCTTGAAGGTGATGCAGTAGCAGTTTGCGGGGATGCTGTCGGTGCCGATATCGCCCTGGGTCACATCGATAGCGATGAACTTGACATTCGGGTACTGATCAGCAGCCCAAGCCAGAGAAGCACCGTACAGGTAGCCGACGCAGACAATCACGTCAGCGCCCTCGTTGACAGCCAGACGGATCATGGTCTCACGGTCCTCATCGGAAGCATCAGATTCGGGGATATAGTACTGGCAGTTGGCGCCCATGTAGCTGGAAACAGCAGCCCAGCAAGCCTGGTTGAAGCTCTCATCATCGATCGTGCCGGTATCGCAGGTCAGAGCGACCTTGACGATCTTCTCAGCGCCGTCTGCTGCGCCGGAAGCGGCGGCAGAGCTGGCAGCTGCGGAAGAAGCAGTGCTGGTAGAAGAAGCGGAAGAACCGCCGCAGGCGGTCAGAGCAGCGGCAGCGGCAGCAGCACCGGCCACAGCCAGAAAGTTACGACGAGAAATCTTCATAAGAAACTCTCCTTTTATTTTAAAAAATTGCGTCAAAAGAATGAAATGTGCGCTCTGGCACATTTACTGGCTCAAGTATAGCGGGTGGATATGACAGATGCAAGCAATTTCCGATTACAAATTCTTTACAAATCCCTTGTATAATTTATAAAAAAGCAATGCTTATTCACCAATTTATCCCTGCTTGCGCTGTTTTTCAAAGAAGAACACTTACTCCCCTTCCACGGCGCTGTTGCCCGCCACGTTGGAGGGGCCAAAGCCGAAGGGCAGCAGCTCGTCCATGCTGCGCTCAATGAAGTCCTCCGGGGTCTTTGCCATAATGACGTTCAGCTCCGGCCCGCCAAACTCGAACAGTGCCTGACGGCACACCCCGCAGGGCGAGGTGATCTGCCGGTTCACTTCGCCCCGGCGGCTGCCCACCACCGCGATATCCGTAAACGCGGTCACGCCTTCCGCCACCGCCTTGAACAGGGCAGTGCGCTCGGCGCAGCTGGTGGGGGTAAAGGCGGCGTTCTCCACGTTGCAGCCGGTAAAGATGCGTCCGTCCGCAGCGCGCAGCGCAGCGCCTACCATAAAATCACTGTAAGGCGCATAGGCCTTTTCCCGTGCGGCCAGTGCCATGCGGATCAGCTGCTGTTTTTCTTCCATGGTCAGTTTTGTCATGCTGTCTCCTCCTTTTACGGGCAAAAACAGCGCGGCTGTGCCTTGGGGCGGCAGCCGCGCTGGAAAGTTATGCGATCAGTACTCTGCGCCCAGAGCGACCTTCATCATGTCGGTAAAGCTCTTCTGGCGCTCCTCGGCGGTGGTAATGCCGGGGGCCACAAAGCTGTCCGAGATGGTCAGCAGGCAGGCGGCGTTCTTGCCCAGCACCTGCGCGTTGGCAAACAGAGCAAAGCTTTCCATCTCCACGCACAGGCAGCCGTCCTCGTCCCGCAGCTTTTCCCAGTAGGTGGGCTTTGCGTCCGAGGGCTGACGGTAGAACACATCCGAGGAATGGATGTTGCCCTCGATCAGGGGAATGCCCTGCTTTGCAGCGGAGGCACGCAGCTTTTCGTTCAGGGCTGCGCTGGGCAGAGTGATGTTGCCAGTAAAGCCGCTCTGCACCCGGGCGTAGTTGCTCTCGCTCACAGCGCCGGTGGCCAGCACGGTGTCGAACAGCTTGGCCTTCTCGGTATAGCTGCCAGCAGAACCGATGCGGACGATATTTTCCACGCCGTAGAAGTTGAACAGCTCGTAGGAGTAGATGCCGATGGAGGGCATACCCATACCGCTGCCCATCACGCTGATGGGGCGGCCTTCGTAGGTGCCGGTAAAGCCCAGCATCCCGCGCACGCCAGTCACCTGCCGGACATCCTGCAAAAAGGTGTCGGCAATAAATTTGGCACGCAGGGGGTCACCCGGCATAAGGACTGTCTTGGCGAAATCGCCCATTTCTGCGCTGATGTGAGGGGTAGACATAGATGATCTCTCCTTTTTATTCATGATACAGCAGAGGGGCTTTCCCCCTGCGGAAAAGCCCTTGCTGCTATTTACCGATATTTGCTGCGGTTGAACACGTTCTGCGGTGCGATGTAAGAGCCGTTGCGCCGGATCTCGAAGTGGCAGTGGTTGCCGCTGGAACGTCCGGTGCTGCCCACATAGCCGATGAGCTGACCCTGCTTGACCGACTGACCGGCGTGCACCACCAGCGACAGGCAGTGGGCGTACAAGGTGGTGTAGCCGTTGCCGTGGCTGATGATGATGGAGTTGCCGTAGCCTGTACCCGCACCGGCGCGGTTATAGCCGGCCTTGGTCACCGTACCGCCTGCCGAAGCGTAAATGGGCGTACCGGCGGCGGCGCAGATATCCACGCCCTTGTGGCTGCCGCCGTACCAGCGGGAGCAGTTCCGGTAGCCGGGCACCGGCCAGATAAACTGACCTCTGCCGGTGATATAGGATGCACCGGAGGAAACCTTTTTGGTGCCCACCGTAACTTTTTCAGTCACAGGCTCCTTGGTCACCACAGTGCTCAAAATCTGCTGGGAAAGCTGATTGCCGTTTGCATCGTACACCCGCTGTGCCGTCACGGTGCGGATGCCGTTCTCGCCCTTCTGGGTAACGCGCTTGGTACCGGAGTTCAGCTCTTTGGACTTGGTGGTCTCGGTGGTGTAGGCGATCTCTTCCTCCCAGCTTTCCACCTTGGTGATGCGCACCTCCAGCGTCTCCTCCTCCCGCACCACGGTCAGTGCATCGCCGGGCAGGATCTTGGAGTTCTGGGTCAGGCCGTTTTCCCCGTTGGCGGTAAAGCCGGTGTTCATTTCACACAGTTCCTTCACGGTCAGGCCGTTTTTCTGGGCAATAGACCAGATGGTATCGCCGCTCTGCACCGTATAGGATTTTTCCGCCTGCTGCACGCCGGAGAGCAACTGCTCCACCTCGGCTTCCTCCTGGAAGCTCTCGTTGAAGTAGATGCCGTTTTCCAGCGTGACATCCTTGTTAAAGCCCACGGTGGTGTTGGGGTCATCGGGGTTCTCGTAGGGTTCCAGCAGGCTGCTGATGTACCGTTGCAGGCTGTTGCCGTCCGCACACACGGCGGTCAGCTCACCGTCCAGATATAGGGCAGTGCCCTCGCTGATCTGGTCGCTGGAATTCTTGAGGATGGCGTCAGCCACGTCATTTTCGTCCATCACGTCATGGGCGACGGTCACGGAATAAGTAGGCTCCACGGTAAAGTGCGCCTGCTCTGCGCCGGAATAATTGATACGCTGCTGCACGGCTTCCAGCGCAGAATTGAACACCTCTTCGTTGGCCACATAGCCCACGGTCTCATTGTCCACCTGCACCTCCAAGGCGTAGGGCTGGCGGATGGTGGTCTGGAACACGGTCACCATAACAGCCAGCGCTGCCACCGGCAGCACATACATAGCCATGCGGGGCACAAGGCGGATGTTGTCAGCGATGCCATGGGCAAGAAAGTGGCCGCTTGCGCGCAGCGCAGCACCAAAGCCGTTTTCCTTGCGTACCCGGTGTGCGTGGCGCAGCAGCGCCCAGGTGCCCCGCAGGGCAAGCACTACCGGGCCGAACAGATCCCGCAGCAGCTGCGCCGCCCCGGGAAAGGCCATGGATGCGATATTTTTCAGCAATTCTCTGACCGTTTGCAGCAGACGCCGCAGCCCATGCTGCAAGCGGCGTCCTGTGCGGACCACGGCATACTCGGCGGAAAAGCCGATGGCGTACAGCGTCTCGCCCACCATAGGTGCTATGGGATTGTGCAGCAGCTTGTGCCACAGCTTTTCCCAGCGGTGCTGACGCTTGCGGCGAATCCTGTGCCGCCGCAGCACGCCCCGGCATTGGAACTGCGCCCACAGCGAGCGCAGCTTCTGGCGGCGGGGCTGCCGTACAGGCTGCGCAGCAGGCTGCTGCTCCTTTATTTTATCTTCAGTCAACGGGATTTTTCTCCTTCCTGCGCTGCTGCAGGGCATTTTTCCGGCCCGGAACACAACAGCTAGATGGTGTACGTTCCCCTGTTCAAAAGGCCAACAGGGCCTGTACACAATACGCTCTCTTTTTATTATACACTTTGCATGGTTTGAAACAAGCGCTTACATAAAATTTGGCTATTTTTTCACGCAGTTTTCACGAAAAGAGCGCTTCCATATCCGGCGGCAGCGGGCTTTCCACCGTGACGGTGCGCAGCTGCAAAGGCATTTCCACCCGGATGCCATCCGGCAGCGGGGTGTATACAGGCACGGCAAAGCTTTGCCTGGCGCAGTGCAGCGCCTGCCGGGCAATGCGCTCCCGGCTGCCGCCGTAAAGATCATCCCCGGCAAGCGGATGCCCGATGGACGCAAAGTGCACCCGGATCTGATGGGTGCGCCCGGTCACCGGCACGCAGGCTGCAAGGCTAAGGCCGTTTTCTTCCCTTATAATAGTATACTCGGTGCGGCTGGGCTTGCCCTCGGGGGTAACGCAGCGCCCGATGATGCTATCGCCCCGGCGGCCGATGGGTGCATCGATTGCTCCTTCCCCCAGCGGCAGCGCGCCCTGCGCGATGGCATAATACAGCTTTGTCACTCCGCCCGCCAACAGCGGCGCGGCGTAGGCGTTTTTGGCCGCCAGTACAAGGCCGCTGGTGTCCTTATCGATGCGGTTCACCGGGCGGAAAACCGGGCTGTGGCCGTGGGCAGCCGCCCACGCCGCGTAGCCGTTGGCCAATGTGCCTCCGGGGTAGTTCAGGGTGGGGTGCACCGCCAGCTGCGGCGGCTTTTCCAGCACCACCGCAAAGGCATCCTCGTAGACCACGTTGACCGGGATCTCCGGCTGCGGGGTCACGCCATCCCCCTCCGGCGGCAGGGCAAAGGAGAGCATCTGCCCGGGGTAGATGCGCCGGTTTGCCAACACAGGCACGCCGTCCGCAAAAAAGCCGCCGCCCCGGAACTTGACCGCCCGGGCAAGATCCGTAGAGACGGCACACTGGCGCAGAAAGCTGCGCACCAGCACCCCATCGTGGGTGGTGGCCGTATCCGGCACGGCAAAATACAGCTGCATGGCCTGCCCTCCCCCTGCAAAATTCACAAAAACACAAATGTTATTATAACAAAAATCCGTTTCACTTGCAAATCTTACTTTTTTATGGTATCATGAGGAACGGAAAACGAGTGGAACATACGGCGGCGGGGCGGCTTTGACCGCTCTGAGGAAAGTCCGGGCCTCACAGAGCACGGTAACTGCTAACGGCAGCCGAGGGTGACCTTAGGGAAAGTGCAACAGAAAACAAACCGCCGCAGCAATGCGGTAAGGATGAAACGGCGAGGTAAGAGCTCACCAGCGCATGGGTGACCATGCGGCTTTGTAAACCCTACCGGAAGCAACGCCTATATGGGACGTACAGCGCTGCTCGCGTGTCCCGAAGGCGGCACGAGCCTGTCAGCAATGGCAGGCCTAGACAGATCGTCGTTTAATACAGAACCCGGCTTACGGTCTATCTCGTTTTCCCTTTTGTGTTTTTGCGCTGTCTGCTGTTGCAGGCAGCTTTTTTGTTGCAGCAACGTAAAAAGAGGCCACCGCACAGGATTTGTGCAGTGACCTCTTTGTTGCATGCAAGACTATTGAAAATGCCCGCTGCGTGCGCTTTGGGCATTTTCAGCGGCATAATCATTTTTAATTGCAACCCGGGAAAATCTGCGGATTTTCCCGGGTTGCCTTTTCACGGAAAGGGGTTGCTCAGTTCCCGCTTGCGCCCAGGATGGCGTCCAGCACGGTGGAGGCGGCGCTGTACAGCGAACCTGCGGCCTGCTCTACCTGCTCCTGCGTGGGCAGGCTGACGGCGGGCGTCTCGGTGTTGCCGCCCTCGACGGGAGCAGTCGTTTCCGGCTGGGGCGTCTCGGTGGCAGCAGGCTGCTCGGCGGGCGTTTCCGCGGGCTGCTCTGCCGGCTGCTCAGCGGGCTGCTCTGCAGCCTGCTCCGGCACGCTTTCCGCCGGTACTTCCACGATCACGCTGTCGGCAGGCGTCTCGGGCACAGAGACGGCGGCATCGGGGTCGGTGGTGGGGGTGTACACCTCCGTCTTTTCCGGGGTCTGGGTGGTGGAACTTACCGTGCCTTCGCCGCCCATCACCGCCGCGATCATCTCTTTGGCCTTTGCCACAGAGGCTTCATCCGGCTTCATGACATAGAGCTTCTGCCCCTTGGCAGAGTAGCACTTGGTGCTGCTGCCGGAAGTGCCAGTAACGGTGTAGCGTTCAATATTCCACTCCGCAAAATCGCTCAGCTGCATGCGCACCAGCGCGCTGATCTGGTTGGTAGAAAGGCTGGTGACAAAGCTGTCAGCAACAGCGTCCAGAATTTTGGTAAAGCCCATCAGCAGCGCCGGGGACTTGATCTTGTTCAGCATGGCGTCGATCACCTTCATCTGGTTGATGCCGCGCTGCACATCGCCGGTCTTGAAGGCGTGGCGCTCGCGGGCAAAAGCCAGCGCAGCCTTGCCATCCAGATGGTTCCAGCCCTCCACAAAGGTGGTGGGGTCGTAGTAACCGGGGCTGCCCACCGAGGTGAACGCCTGATCGGAATACACGTCCACACCGCCCAGTGCATCAACAATGTCGATAAACCCTGCAAAATTGATGCGGATATAGTGCTCCACGTTCACACCGTACAGGTTGCCGAGGGTGTCCATGCTGGTCTGCACACCGTAAAGCCCGGCGTGGGTCAGCTTATCCTTGCTGTTTGTTCCGGCAAGGTCCACATAATAATCGCGCGGGGTGTTGATCAGCACCACCTGCTTGGTAACGGGGTTCACTGCGGCAATGATATTCACATCACTGCGCGCTTTTTCGGTCAGATCGCCGCGGGTGTCCACGCCGCTCAGGTACAGCACAAAAGGCTCTTTGGTGATCTTATTGGCCTCGGCGTTGCTCAAAAAACCGTTGGTCATATTGCCCAGCGCGTCGAGGCCCTGCTGCGCCCACACGCAGCCCACCGCCATGGCGGCGCACAGCACCACCGAGAACGCCCGGGACACTGTGCCTGCAGTTTTGTACTCCTGACAGCGCTTGACCAGCAGCCACAGCAGCACCAGCAGCGCCGCCAGCACCACCAGATACAGCACCGGCAGCATCTGGGTGCGCCACAGCTGCACCAGCGCCAGAACGCTTAAAATTGCCTGTACGATCAGCAAGATCTTCCCTCGTTTCGGGGGCTGGTACGCCCCATTCTCCCCGCCAGCAGTGTTGCGGCGGGTGTTTTGCTGCGGGCGGCGGGGCGGCGCAGCCTGCTCCGGCGGCAGCTCCGAAAAAAACGCGGCGCTGTCCACCACCACAGTGGCGTCCTGCTGCTCAGCCTTGTGCAAAAGACGATGCAAGGAACGACCGTCCTCCTTGCGGGAATGCTCGTTTTCGTCCAACATGAGAATACTCCTTTTTTCAGCCCACCGGAACGATGGTCAGCACGGCGCGGGCAGGCAGGCAGGTGGCGGTCTGATCCTCCGCCGACAGCCAGCCAAAGCCCTCGCAGATGTGATCCGGGCAGGGCGATTCAATAAACCGCGCCCTGCCGTCCTTTACCTCTATATGCACCGTATAATAACCGGTGTCCACACTGTAAGTTTCGTCCTTTTCCAGCGGAATGTCCAGCACGGCGTTCGCGTCGCCGTAGATCAGCTGGGCAGTCAGTTTTCCGCCGGTGGCGTTGTGGCTGCGCACGGCCAGCAGCACCGCTGCGATGGCCAGCACCACCACTGCAAACAGGATATTGGTCAAAAGCTTTTTGTTCTTCATGGCTTACTGCTCCCCGGGTTTGAGCTGCTCCAGCTCTGCCAGCCAAAGGGTGGCACAGGCGTCGCTGGGCATCCGCCAGTCGCCCCGGGGCGAAAGGGTCACGCTGCCCACCTTGGGGCCGTCCGGCAGGCAGCTGCGCTTGAACTGCTGGGCAAAAAAGCGCCAGTAGAAGTTGCGCAGCCACTTGTACAGCACAGCGTCCGTGTACTCTGCTCTGCCTGCAAAGGCCACCTTTGCCAGCCGGTAGATTTTTGCCGGGCCAAAACCGCAGCGCAGTACATAATACAGGTAAAAATCGTGCAGCTCATAGGGGCCCACCAAGTCCTCAGTGATCTGTGCAATTTCGCCGTCCTTGGCGGGCAGCAGCTCCGGCGACACCGGGGTGGCCAGAATATCCAGCAGCACATCGTGCAAAGCAGCGGTGGCAGCAGTCTCAGCTTCGTACTGCACCAGATAGCGCACCAGCGTTTTGGGCACACCGGCATTCACGCCGTACATGCTCATGTGGTCGCCGTTGTAGGTCGCCCAGCCCAGCGCCAGCTCCGAAAGGTCGCCCGTGCCCACCACAAGGCCGCCGGTGCGGTTGGCAAGGTCCATCAGCTCCAGTGTGCGCACACGCGCCTGCCCGTTTTCAAAGGTGACATCCAGCACGGTCTCATCCTGCCCGATATCCGCAAAGTGGCTGCGCACGGTGTCGGCAATGCGAATTTCCTGAAAGCTTACGCCCAGCTCCCCGCACAAAATTTCGGCGTTGCTGCGGGTGCGCTTGGTGGTGCCAAAGCAGGGCATGGTCACCGCCAGCACATCGGCGGCGGAGCGGTGCAGCTGCTTCATGGCGCGCACTGCCACCAACAGGGCAAGACAGCTGTCCAAGCCGCCGGAAATGCCAATGACCGCCGTTTTAGCGTGGGCGTGCTCCAGCCGTTTGGCAAGGCCGTCGGCCTGCATCTTCAAAATCAGCTCGCAGCGGGCGGCGCGGCGCTGCGGGTCACTGGGCACAAAGGGCGCGGGGTCGATGCGGCGGGTGAGCACCGTTTCCTCCGGTGATAGGTCAAATTCCACCGTGATGTAGCCCTCGGCAGTGTGCTCAAAGCTGGTGTTGCGGGCACGCTCGGCCTCCATGCGCTGGCAGTCCAGCTCGGTCTCGGCGTGGTCGCCCGCAAAGGGCGCAGTCTCCGCCAGAATGCTGCCGTCCTCGGCAATGAGGTCATGCCCGGCAAACACCATATCGGTGGTGCTTTCGCCGTGCCCTGCCGAGGCGTACAGGTAGCCGCACAGCAGCCGGGCAGACTGGTTTGCCACCAGTGCGCGGCGGTACTCGGCCTTGCCCACGGTCTCATCGCTGGCAGAAAGGTTTGCAATGACGGTCGCGCCCGCCAGTGCGTGGAAGGTGGAGGGCGGCAGGGCGCTCCACAAGTCCTCGCACAGCTCTACGCCCAGCACAAAACTGGGCATCTGGCGGCAGCGGAACAGCAGCGACGTGCCAAAGGGCACCTGCTGCCCGCAGACGGTCACCGTCTGCACCTCGGTGCTGCCGGGGGTGAACTGCCGTTTCTCGTAAAACTCGCCGTAGTTGGGCAGGTAGGTCTTGGGCACAATACCCAGCAGCTGCCCCCGGCACAGCACGGCAGCGCAGTTGTACAGCTTGCCGTGCACCAGCAGCGGCAAGCCAACCAGCACTACGGTGTCCAGTGCGCGGGTCTGCGCAAGCAGCCACTCCAGTGCATCCAGTGCGCCCTGCTGCAAGGTGCGCTGCAAAAACAAATCGCCGCAGGTGTAGCCGGTAAGGCAAAACTCCGGGAAAACCGCCAGCTTTACCCCCCGCTGCGCGGCAGCTTGCAGCTGCGCCAGCACCTGCTGCGCATTATAGGTGCAGTCTGCCACCCGCAGCGCGGGCGAAAAGGCAGCTGCCTTTAAAAAACCATCTTTCATAAGAGGATTTCACATCCTGTCTGTTTCAATGTAGCCATGGTGACCCATGTTGACCATAGTATACCACAAACCGCATAAAACGGAAAGTAACAGACTGGTAAAAGAAGTGTGAACGTGGGAAAACCCTCTCAGTCTCGTTTTTCCAGTTAGCGACTTCCCGGAGTGCACCCCTTCCGTCTGCTCACTTCGTTCGCAGCCACCCGCTCCCCACTCTGTCGCCAACGCGACATCTCTCCCCGGCCGGGGAGAGTCTGTCCAAGGGGACGGCTTTGGGCGGTGATGGCAAACTTTCCGGCAGCGCCAAAAGGCGTCCCTCTTGGGGGAGCTGGCGAGTGCAGCGAGACGGAAGGGGTAAAAAAACACCCCCGCAGGCATAAGCCCACGGGGGTGTTATTATGCTAGTATGTTCCCTGCACCCCTAAGGGTACAGTCACGCAAGCATCGTCTGAGAGTTAAGCTTAGAAGCCAAACTTGTTCTCGTTGACAATGTTCTTAGCGGTGCCGAAGCCCAGGTTGTAGATAGCAGCCAGGTTGCCAGCAACGTTCAGGATGCTGTTCACAACGCCCAGAGCGCCGTAGCCGAACTTCTGAGCGCCAGTGGACTCATCGGTCACATTATCGGTGTAGTTCTTCTTCCAAATGGTGCTGAACTGGCCGCCGAAGCCCTTCAGGCCGTTGCCGGGAACCCAAGCGCCGCTGAACATAGCACCAACGGTGTTGTCCAGGAAGCCCTGAACGTACTTGTTACCAACGATGGTAATCAGGTTCTTGTGGAAGTTCTGCCACTGAGCAGCGCCCATAGCGGGTGCCAGGTAGTCAGCAACGCTACCGCCCATAACGTAGGTCATCTCGTTCTCAGACACAGCAGAGAAATTTGCAGGCATCATCATAATGAATTACTCCCTTCAAAAATAGAAAAAATATTTTCGAACCGGTGTTTCCGGCTCAATCCTTATTAGGATGGCAATAATATACCACACTTTCCAGAAATGTTCAAGTACTTTTTTGAAAAAAGTGTAAAAACTGTGAAACATCGTCCCGGCTTTTGTAGCAAAACTGCACTGTTCATGCGGGTTTTTCTGGTGTGACAAGTTTTTTCGCAAATTTGTGAAAAATAGACTACCAGAACCATAAGGCGGTGCTTTGCAATGAAAACAGTTGTTTTTGTGGACGAATTGCTGCTGGTAAACTTTGCCGCAGCCGCCGCGCTGCTGCTGGGCGCGGGGCTTTTATGCGGGCGCAGCTGCACCGGGCTGCGGCTGTGCGCGGGCAGCGCGGCGGCTGCGGTCAGCACCCTTGTCCTGCTGGCCCCGCCGTGGCCCGCCCCGCTGGCGGTACTATATAAAATCGCCAGCTGCTGCGGGGTGGTGGCGGTGTGCTACGGCGTGGCCGGGGTGCGCAGCTTTGCCCGGCTGTGCGGATGGTATGCGGCGCTGAACGGCCTGCTGTGCGGCGCGGTGGTGCTGCCCGGGGTACAGGCCAACAACCTGAACGTGCTTTTGCCGGTGCGCCCGGGGCAGCTTTTGCTCTGCTGCGCCGGGGTGTACGGGCTGTTGCGCGGGCTGCTGGCGGTGTTTGGCCGCCCGCAGCGGGGCTGCTTTGCCGCTGTGCTGCAAATTGCGGGGGCAACAGTGCCGGTACAGGCCTACCACGACACCGGCTTTACCCTGCAAGACCCCCTTGCCGGGCGGCGGGTGGTGCTGGTGCAGTACCCGCCGGTGCGCAGCCGGCTGCCCGCACCGCTGCGCGCCTACTTAGACAGCTGGTTTGCCGCCGGCACTGCCCCGCCTCCGGGGCTGAGGGTGCAGTTTGTACCCTGCGCCGCCGTTACCGGCCATTGCCTGCTGCCCGCCGTGCCCGCCGCGCTGTGCCGTGGGCAGCGCCGCGTGCCCGGCCTGCTGGCGGCCTTTTGCGCCCCGGACGCCCCCACCGGCGCATGGACGCTGCTGTTGGGGGATGACGTAGCGGAGGAGGCGGGGGTGTAAGCCCCCTATAATACATATAATAATTGATGCACAGGAGGGATTTCCATGTTGCAGTTTTTACGGCAAGTCTGGCGGCAGCTGTGGGGGCGTTTGCGCTACTGCGGCGCGGTGCATTATCTGGCGGGCGGGCCAAGCCTGCCCCCGCCCCTTACCCCCGAGCAGGAAAAAGTCCTGCTTGACCGCATGGCCGCCGGAGACTCCGCCGCCCGCGAGGAACTGATCACCCACAACCTGCGGCTGGTGGTGTATCTGGCCAAAAAGTACGAAAACAGCGGTGTGCCCGCCGAGGACTTGGTAAGCATTGGCACCATCGGGCTGATCAAGGCGGTAAACACCTTCACCCCTGCCCGCAGCATCAAGCTGGCCACCTACGCCAGCCGCTGCATCGGCAACGAGATCCTGATGTACCTGCGCAAAAGCTCCAACCGCCGGCAGGAGGCCAGCATCGACGAGCCTTTGAACGTGGACGGCGATGGCAACGAGCTGCTGCTCTCGGACATTCTTGGCAGCGACGCCAACGCGGTAAGCCAGCAGCTGGAGCAGGACGCCGAGCGCGCGGTGCTGCGCAGCGCCGTAGCGGCACTCTCGGCGCGGGAGCGGCAGATCATGGAGCTGCGCTTCGGCCTTACCGACGGCGTGGAGCGCACCCAGAAGGAAGCCGCCGATGCCCTTGGCATCAGCCAGAGCTATATCTCCCGGCTGGAAAAGCGCATCATCCGCACCCTGAAAGCCCGCCTTGAAAGCGAGTAGCAGCGCTTGACATTCCGCGTGGGAACGTGTATCAGGTTTGTCTATAATGCGCCCCTCTTTTGCGGAGGGGCGCTCAATTTTTTCCACGCATAGCGCCCGGCGCGCAGAGCCATACTTCCGGTAAAGCTAAAAGACCGGGGGCGTTTGGATGTACAACAAGGTGGAGCTATGCGGTGTGAACACAGGGCAGCTGCCTGTACTGACCGAGGCGGAAAAGCGGCAGCTGCTCACCCTTGCCCACGCCGGGGACAAAGCTGCCCGGGCGCGGATGGTGGAGGGCAACCTGCGGCTGGTGCTCAGCGTAGTGCAGCGGTTTGCCCAGCGGGGCGAAAATCTGGACGATCTGTTTCAGGTGGGATGCATCGGGCTGATCAAGGCCATCGACAACTTTGACCCCGCGCAGCCGGTGCGGTTTTCTACCTACGGCGTGCCTATGATCATCGGGGAGATCCGGCGGTTTCTGCGGGACAACAACGCCCTGCGGGTAAGCCGCACCCTGCGGGACACCGCCTACCGCGCCATGCAGGCGCGGGAAACGCTGGAAAAGCAACTGGGGCGCGAGCCCACCATGGACGAGATCGCCGCCGCAGCGGGGCTTGCCCGGCGCGAGGTGACCGCCGCGCTGGAGTCGGTGGTGGAGCCGCTCAGCCTTGACGAGCCGGTGTACACCGATGGCGGCGATGCCATGTATGTGATCGACCAGGTGCGGGACCCGGACAGCGAGGAGAGCTGGATCAGCGGGTTGCAGTTCCGCGATACGGTAGCCGCCCTTTCGCCCCGGGAAAAGCGCATCATGGAGCTGCGGTATCTGCGCGGCAAGACCCAGATGGAGGTGGCGCAGGAGATCGGCATCAGTCAGGCGCAGGTAAGCCGGCTGGAAAAAGGCGCGTTGCAACAGTTCCACACCGGGGGATAAAGGCAGCCGCCTGAAAACCCTCTCAGTCAATGCCAGCCCCCTAGAAGGGGGAGCTGGCGCGCAAGCGCCTGAGAGGGTTCCGTCCCAGCAAAAAAAGACCGCTGCGCAGTGCAGCGGTCTTTTTTGGGCTTCAGCGGCGGCTGTATCTGCGCCGGGTGGCAGCCCCGCCCCGCAGGTGGCGCTCGGCCTTGTTGCGGGCCAGCACGGCGCGCACCTGCCCGTACAGCGCAGGGCTGATGCTGCGCAGCCGCACGGCAACGTCCTTGTGCACGGTGGACTTGCTGCACCCGAACGCAGCCGCCGCTGCCCGCACCGTGGCGTTGTGGGCGGCAATGTACTCCCCCAGCTGCACGGCGCGCTGTTCCGGATCGGCTTTCATATCCCGCCTCCCTGCGTTCCAGCTTTGCAATGGTATAACATACGCGCCGCCGGGGCGGATTATGTCTGCGGACTTGACTTTTTGTCTCCCGGCGCGTATACTGTGGGCGGACATAAAAACAGGGGCGCCGTAAGGCTGAGATCCGCATAGCGTGGAGTACCCTTTACCTGATCCGGGCAATGCCGGCGTAGGGAGTTTGCGGAACCGTCCGGTACGTTCAACAAACCTCCATGCGTCTGCTGCCAGCAGACGCATTTTGTTTTTGTGTACTATTATGAGAGAGGAATCTTTTCATCATGTCCAAAACCTATTCCAAGACCCGCATTCTGGTGGAATGCGCCCTGATGATCGCTATTGGCACGGTGCTTTCCAACATCAAGTTCTTCACCATGCCCAATGGCGGCAGCATTACCCTGCTGAGTATGCTGCCCTTTGTGCTGGTGTCCTTCCGCCACGGCGCAAAGTGGGGGCTGTTCACTGGTTTCGTGAACTCCTGCCTGCAAATGATCATGGGCTTCTACCCTCCTCCCGCTTCCACCTTCCTCTACTTCCTCGGTGAGGTGCTGCTGGACTATGTGCTGGCCTTTATGGCACTGGGTCTGGCCGAGTTGTTCGCCCGCCCCTTCAAGAACCGCACCGTGGGTGTGGCCGTAGGCACCTTTGCCGCCGGTTTCCTGCGCTTTATGTGCAGCTTTTTGTCCGGTGTGCTGGTGTGGGGCAACCTGAGCGATGGTCTGGCCGCATGGACTTACAGCCTGACCTACAACGGCAGCTATATGCTGCCCGAGACCCTGCTCACCATGGTGGCCGCTGTGCTGCTGTGCCGCGTGGCCCCGCAGATCTTCGACCGTCAGGCACGCTAAGGTGTAGTTTTTCCCAAAAGAGCACTCCCCCGCTTTTTCGATCCCCGCCGGGCACACGCCCTGCGGGGATCTTTGCTGCAAAAAATTTGCAAAAAACTGTTGACAAGTGCTTCTGCGGCTGGTATAATTACACACGTCGTCAGGCACGGGGACAAACATCTGGGGGTTTAGCTCAGCTGGGAGAGCGCTTGCATGGCATGCAAGAGGTCACCGGTTCGATCCCGGTAATCTCCACCAGAACCAAAGCACCACACGGAAACGTGTGGTGCTTTTTTGTTGCTGCCAAACGAGTGAGGGTTTAGCTCACCCAGGAGAGTGCCGTGCATGGACTGCAAGAGGGTCACCGTGATCAGAATCGGCCCGGTAATCTCCACCAGAATGAAAGAACTACACGGAAACGTGTGGTGCTTTTTTGTTTTATCTGCCGTTCACCTTACGTCCCCTTTTCATGAAAAAAGCGTTTGTCGCAGCCCGCAGGCCGTGACAAACGCTTTTTATTTTACTGTGCGCCCAAGCGCATTTTGAAGTCCTGATAGCCGAAGTGCACCAGTTCCCTGCAATTGCCGTCTGCGCCCAGCAGCCAGATAGGCGGCAGGGGCATGCCGTTGAAGGTGTTGTTCTTGCAGGTGGTGTAGATGGCCATATCGCCGAAGATGAGCTTATCACCCTCAGCAAGGGGGGCGTCAAAGCTGTAATCCCCGATGATATCCCCCGCAAGGCAGGTGGGGCCGCCCAAGCGGACAGTGTGCGCTTTCTCCCCCGCCTCACCGGCGTCCAGCAGCGGCGGGCGGTAGGGCATCTCGATGACATCCGGGGTGTGACAGGCTGCGGACATATCCAGAATGGCAAGACTGGTATCCCCGTTGCGCAGGGTGTCCAGCACGGTGGTGACGAGATATCCCGCGTTCAGCGCCCAAGCCTCGCCGGGCTCCAGATACACCTGTACGCCGTACTTCTGTCGCACCGAGAGGATGCAGTTTTCCAGCGTGTCAAGGGCATAACCCGGGCGGGTGATGTGGTGTCCTCCGCCGAAGTTGAGCCATTTCATTCTGGGCAGCAGGCCGGCAAACTTTTCCTCCACCGCTGCCAGCGTCACCGCCAGCGCGTCCGCGTCCTGCTCGCAGAGGGTATGGAAGTGCAGACCGTCCAGTAGGGCGGGCAGCTCCGGGTGCGCCGCCACGGCGGCGTCCCACTGAGCACGGGTGGTGCCCAGACGGCTGCCGGGTGCGCAGGGGTCGTAAATTTCGTGCCCCTCCTGCGTGGAGCACTCCGGGTTGATGCGCAGACCGATGCTTTTGCCCGCTGCCTTTGCCGCCGGGCCGAACTTTGCCAGCTGGCTGGGCGAGTTGAACACGATGTGGTCGGCGTATTGCAGCAATTCCTCAAACTCATCTGTCCGGTAGGCGGCGCAGAACACATGGTTCTCCTTCTCCGGCAGCTCTTCCCTGCCCAAGCGGCTCTCGTACAGGCCGCTGGCCTCGGTACCTGCCAGATAGGGTGCCAGCACCGGGTAGACGTTAAAGTTGGAAAAAGCCTTCTGCGCCAGCAGGATGCGGCAGCCGGTGCGCTGCTGCACGCCCAGCAGGATCTCGCCGTTGCGGCACAGTTGGGCTTCGTCCAGCAGATAGCAGGGGGTGGGCAGGCGGTGCAGCTGCGCCTCGGACAGGTTTGCCAGCCCCGCAAAGGGCGGGCGGCTGTCGCGCACCCGCATCAGTCCACCAGAGCCGGGTTATGGCTCTCGGAGCGGGGCAGGCCGTACTTATCCAGTGCATCCAGATACGGATCGGGATCAAACTCTTCTACGGTGTGCACGCCCTTGGTGGTCCACTTGCCGGTGAGCAGCATCAGGGCACCACACATAGCCGGCACGCCGGTGGTGTAACTGATGGCCTGACTGCCCACTTCTTTGTAGCACTCCTGATGGTCACAGACGTTGTAGATGTAGTAGGTCTTGTCCTTGCCGTCCTTTTTGCCGGTAAAGATGCAGCCGATGTTGGTCTTGCCCTTGGTGCGGGGGCCAAGGCTGGCGGGGTCCGGCAGCAGAGCCTTGAGGAACTGGATGGGCACGATCTCCTGCCCGTTGAAGTTGACCGGGGTGGTGGACAGCATGCCCACGTCCTCCAGACAGCGCATGTGGTCGAGATAGCTCTGGCCAAAGGTCATGAAGAAGCGGATGCGCTTTGCCTCCGGGATGTTCTTTGCCAGAGACTCGATCTCCTCGTGGTGCAGCAGGTACATATCCTTGTCGCCCACCTGATCGAAGTTGTACTCCCGCTTGATGCTCATAGCCGGGATCTCCACCCAGTGGCCGTTCTCCCAGTAGCTGCCGGGAGCAGACACCTCGCGCAGGTTGATCTCCGGGTTAAAGTTGGTGGCAAAGGCATAGCCGTGGTCGCCGCCGTTGCAGTCCAGAATATCGATGGTGTCAATGGTATCAAACTCGTGCTTTTTGGCGTAGGCACAGTAAGCCTGGGTCACACCCGGGTCGAAGCCGCTGCCCAGCAGGGCGGTCAGACCGGCTTCCTCGAACTTTTTGGCGTAGGCCCACTGCCAGCTGTAATCAAAGTAGGCAGAGAAGCCGGCCTCCTTGCAGCGCTTCTCGTAGATGGCGCGCCACTCCGGGTCATCGGTGTTCTCGGGCTCGTAGTTGGCGGTGTCCATGTAGTTGACGCCGCAGGCAAGGCAGGCGTCCATGATGGTCAGATCCTGATAAGGCAGGGCGATGTTCATCACGAGGTCGGGCTGGTAAGCCTTGATGAGGGCGATGACCTCCTCCACCTTGTCTGCGTCCACCTGTGCGGTGGTGATCTTGGTAGTAGTGGTGGGAGCCAGCTCAGCAGCCAGCTTATCGCACTTTGCCTTGGTACGGCTGGCGATGCAGATCTCGGTGAACACCTCGGGCACCTGGCAGCACTTATGGATGGCAACAGAGGCCACGCCGCCGCAGCCGATGATCAGAACTTTGCTCATGTCGGTTACTCCTTTATCTGTAAAATGGTAGGTTCGTATTTATACCTGAAAGCCCGGCCAGCCCTTGTCCAGCGCGATCAGGGTCTCGCGCAGCACCTTGCAGGCGGTGGCGGTGGAAACGCCGGTGGTGTCCAGCGTGGGGGCAAGCTCGTTCAGGTCTGCACCGATGATGTTGGCCTTGGTCACAGTGCGGATGGCCTCCAGCAGCTGCAAAAAGCTTACGCCGCCAGCCTCCGGGGTACCGGTGCCCGGGAAGCAGGAGGGGTCAAGGCAGTCCAGATCGATGGTCAGGTACACCGGCACCTTGCTCTCGCACAGCTGTGCGGTCAGCTCGGCAAGGCCGGTAAAATCGAACTTGTGCATCTCGGTGTGCTGGGCAGCAAACTCAAATTCTGCCCGGTCGCCGCTGCGGATGCAGAACTGATGGATGTGGCCATCCCCTACCAGCTCGTGGCAGCGGCGCAGCACACAAGCGTGGCTGAGCTTCGCGCCCAGATAGTCGTCCCGCAGGTCGGCGTGGGCGTCGAAATGGACGATGTGCAGGTCGGGGTATTTCTTCACCGCAGCACGCACCGCACCCAGCGTGACCAAATGCTCGCCACCCAGCAGCAGCGGGAACTTGCCGTCCTTCAAAATTTCCTCTGCCCGGGCCTCGATATCGGCCAGTGCCAGCTCGCTGGAGCCGAAGCACAGCTCCAGATCGCCGCTGTCGAACACATCAAAATCGGTCAGGTCGGCGTTCTGGTAAGGGCTGTAAGTCTCCAGACCGTAGCTCTCGTGCCGGATGGCCGCCGGGCCGAACCGTGCACCGGGGCGGTAGCTGGTGGTGGAATCGTAAGGCGCACCGTACAGCACGATGCTGGCGGCGCGGTAGCTGCTGTCGCAGCCGATAAAGGTCTCAACGTTGGGGTGCATCAGTGTTCCTCCACTTCCCGCAGCATCTCCTCCAGAAAAGCCGGCAGGTAGAATGCTCCGATATGCAGTTTGGTGGTGTAGTAGCGGGTGCGCATATTCAGCGCCTTCCACGATTCAGCGTCCAGATCATCGATGGGATGGTATTTTTTGCTTGCAAAGCCGAACAGCCAGTACCCTGCCGCAAAGGTGGGGATATGCGCCTGATACACCCGGCTGATGGGGAAGGTGGATGCAATGCGCTTGTGGCTGCGCTGCATGGCGCTGGCGTCCTCGGCGTAGAAGGGGCTGCCCTGCTGGTTGACCATGATGCCGTCCTCTTTCAGGGCGTTGAAGCAGCTGCCGTAGAACTCGCGGGTGAACAGACCCTCAGAGGGGCCGAAGGGGTCGGAGGAGTCCACAATGATAAGGTCGTACTCCTCCTCGCAGCGGCGGATATACTTCAAGGCATTCTCAAAATAGATATGCACCCGACGGTCATCCATACGGCAGGCATTGCTGGGTAGGTAAGCGCGGCAGGCCTCCACCACCTGCGGGTCCATCTCCACAAGGTCGATGCGCTCCACACGGTCGTAGCGGGTCAGCTCCCGCACCACGCCGCCGTCTCCGGCACCGATGACCAGAATATCCTTGGCTTCCTTGTGCACCGCCATGGGCACATGGACGATCATTTCATCGTAGATGAACTCATCGCGCTCGGTCAGCATCACGTTGCCGTCCAGCGTGAGCACCCGGCCGAACTCCGGGGTCTCAAAGATATCAATGCGCTGATAATCGCTCTGCTTGGAGTAGAGCTGCTTGTTCACACGAATGCTGTGCTTCACATCCGGGGTGTGAAACTCTGAAAACCAAAATTCCATCTCTTTCCCTCCTTATGCCAGAACATTCAGGTGCAAAATTTCGGGGTCCTCCGGGCCGGTCATGCTGCAGCCCTTGGCCTTGGCGTACTCGATGTAGTTCAGGATCTCCTTGGTGATGCGCTCGCCGGGTGCAAGGATGGGGATGCCCGGGGGATAGCACATGACGAACTCGCTGCACACCATGCCCTCGGTCTCCCGCAGGGGCAGGCTCTTTTTGGGGGCATAGAAGGCCTCCTGCGGGCTGGCAGCCACCACGGGGTCGATGTATTCCTGACTCAGCAGACCCGAGCCATCGGTGCGGTAGCGGCGCTTGATCTCGGCCAGCGCACTGACCAGACGCTCCACCTCCTGCGGGCGGTCGCCGATGGACAGGTAGGCAAGGATGTTGCCGATATCGCCGAACTCGATCTGAATGTCATACTCGTCCCGCAGGATGTCGTAGACCTCGATGCCGGCAAGACCAATATCCAGCGTATGGACGCTGAGCTTGGTGGTGTCAAAGTCAAAAACAGAATCGCCGTTGCACAGCTCCTTGCCAAAGGCGTAGTAACCGCCTACGGCGTTGATCTCCTCGCGGGCGTACTCGGCAATGTCTGCCACCTGATGGAACACCTGCCGTCCCCGCAGCGCCAGATTGCGGCGGGAGATATCCAGACTGGACATCAGCAGGTAGCTGCCGGAGGTAGTCTGGGTCAGGTTGATGATCTGGCGCACATAGCCCGGGTGCACGTTGGGACCGATGAGCAGCAGGCTGGACTGGGTCAGGCTGCCGCCGCTTTTGTGCATGGAGACCGAGGCCATATCCGCGCCCGCCGCCATGGCAGAAACCGGCAGGCCGCCGCCAAAGTAGAAGTGGGTGCCGTGGGCTTCATCCGCAAGGCAGAGCATACCGGCGTCGTGCGCCATTTTTACGATGGCACGCAGGTCAGAGCAGATGCCGTAGTAGGTGGGGTTATTCACCAGCACAGCCACAGCGTTGGGGTGCTCCTTGATGGCCTTGGCCACCTGCTCCCTCTTCATGCCCAGCGAGATGCCCAGGCGCTTATCCACCTCCGGGTTCACATACACCGGCACCGCGCCGCACAGCACCAGCGCGTTCAGCACGCTGCGGTGCACATTGCGGGGCAGAATGATCTCATCGCCCCGTTTGCAGGCGGTAAGTACCATGCTCTGCACGCTGCTGGTGGTGCCGCCCACCATTAAAAAGGCGTGTGCTGCGCCAAAGGCATCGGCGGCAAGCTCCTCGGCTTCCCGGATGACTGACACCGGGTGGCAAAGGTTATCCAGCGGCTTCATGCTGTTCACGTCCACGCCCACGCACTGCTGACCCAGAAAAGCGGTCAGCTCCGGGTTGCCGCGGCCCCGCTTGTGGCCGGGCACGTCAAAAGGCACTACCCGCATCTGCCGGAACCGCTCCAGCGCCTCGTAAATGGGCGCACGGCGCTGATCCAGCCGGGAACGCGCTTTGTTCTCGTTCATCTTTTCCTCCGTCCCTGTTCTTCTTTTTGCACAACAAAAAAGCGCAGGCACTGCACAAATATGCAGACCTGCGCTTGGAGCAGCTTTTTCCGCGCTGATAAAGCACCCAGCCGTAAGTGCCGGTGCTGCGCGTTATTCGCGATCCAAAAAGACGGGGTGATGAGAGTCTATATAGCAACTACACTTTTACTACTCTTATTGACCGTTTCACAAGTCTGCGCATAGGCTGCGCAATTTCATGGTTGTAAAGGAACCAACTTATAAAATTTGAGCTTCAAACTCAATCAATAATGGCAGCTTGCGCCGCCGGTCGGCAGTGGACCCGGCTGTCCGTATGGCCTTAGCCCCGTTTGGGCGGTCCCGAGTAAATTGCTTTGAAAAGACTCTGCAAGGCGGCGTCTCTCAAAATCAACAAAAGAATAACATGATTCGCCCCGTCTGTCAACCAAAACTTTTTGGCAGTCGCCTGCTGCGGGTGCGCGGGACGGCGCTCGGCGCGCAAAATGGGGCGTTTTGTGCAAAAAAGCAGATGCCCTTCCCGCCGCAGTATGCTATAATAAAGGTGCAATGAATGGAGAAAGAGGGTGTATGGATGGCACTGCCAATCGCCATCGTAGAGGATCAGACCCCGGACGCCCAGCGGCTGGAGGAGCTGCTGCAACAGCAGCTGCCCGAAACCGAGTGCACATGGTTTACCTGCGGGGATGATTTTCTCCGTGCCGCAGCAGAGCCCGGCTTATACGCCGTGGTGTTTCTGGATATCTGCATGGCGGGCACCAACGGCATCGAGACCGCCCGCCGACTGCGGCAGGCCGACCCGGAGGTGCTGATCGTATTTGTGACCTCCTCGCCGGAATATGTATGGGATGCCTTTCCGGTGCACCCCTTCGATTACCTGCTCAAACCCTATCAGGAGGAAAAATTCGTGCACCTTGCCGCCGAGTTGCGGCGGGCGCTGCGCTGTAAGGAGCCGGAACTGGAGATCCGCATTGCCCGCCAAAGCATTCAGCTGCCGCTGCGCAAGGTGCTGTATGCCATTGCCCGGAACCACTACGTCCTTATCACCACCGAGGATGGCGAGTACCGTGCCATGTGCAGCTTTGCGCAGATTGAAGAAAAGCTTACTGCTCTGGAAAACTTTATGAGCTGCAACCGGGGCGTTATCATCAACATGGACAAGGTGCTGCGGTTCGGGGAGGACTGCATCGAGATCCTGGACGGCACCCGCCTGCCGGTACGGCAAAAGGATAAATGCACCCTGCTTGCCCGCTTTACACAATACCAGTTCCGCCACATGCGGCAGGAGCTGCACTGAGGAAAGGAGCAGCCGCCATGGATCTTGCCCTGTTCGGCCGTTATTTTCTGGATTTTGCACTGCTGTACCCCAGCGCGTTTCTGTGTCTGGCATCCCTATGGGAAAAGCTGCGCACCCCCAGGCGCACCGCCTGCATCGCTGCCGGATGCATCACCCTGCTGTGCATCGGCTGCGCCGCGCTCTGCGCCGTGTTCGGGCTGAACAGCAATTCTCTCCTGCCCGCCATCGTGCTGGTCTCCTTCTGGCTGCTGCGCTGGCGGGTAACGCCGGAAGTGACCGTAAGCCAGACCGCGTTTCTGTTTTCCATCTCTGCCGTGATGATGGCGGTGTGTTCCCTGCTGTCGACGCTGCTCAACGCCCAGACCGAGATCTCCAACCCACAGACCGTCTGCCTTGCCTCCACGGCGCTGCTGCGGCTGGGCCTTGCCGCGATGCTCACCGTGCTGTTCTGGTTCACCGCCGTGCAGTGGAGCCGGTGGCTGCTGCGGGAGTACAGCGGTGAAGCCTTCTGGCAGTCTGCGTGGCCGCTGCCCGCCCTCTATGCCGTTTTTCTGGTATACTGTATGCCGCTGAACCCCGCCGTGGTGCTGGTCGGGCGGCTGAAGATCATCTCGGTGCTGGCGGTATCCATCTCGCTGTTCGGCATCTTTCTGCTGCTGTACGAGATGTACCGCGTTGCCCGGGAGTTTACCCGCAATGCCCGGCTGGACCGGGAAAACCAGCTGCTGGCCATGGAATCCCGCCGGTACATGGAGTTACAGACCTATCTGGACAACACACGCCGTCTGCGGCACGACTTCCGGCAGCATCTGCATGTGATTGCCGGACTGACCGAGACCGGGCAGCTGGAGGAGCTGAAAAGCTATCTACACCAGTATGAAAGCGAGCTCAGCGAGCACCGTCCAAGCCTGTGCGCTAATGCCGCCGTGGATGCACTGGCCGGATATTACGACCATGCAGCCGGGCAGCAGAGCGTTCCTGTGGAGTGGAAGCTGGCACTGCCCCGGCAGCTTCCCATGCCGGAGGCCGACCTGTGCACCATTCTGGGCAATCTGCTGGAAAACGCCCTGCACGCCAGCCAGAAGCTGCCGCCGGAGCAGCGCCGGGTGCAGGTGATGGCGCAGATGCTCAGTCCCGCCATGCTGGGGCTTGTGGTGGAGAACCGTTACGACGGCATGCTGAAAAAGCAGCAGGGTATCTTGCACTCCACCAAGCACGAGGGCACCGGCATCGGGCTGGTATCTGCCGAGATGGTAGTGCACAAATATAACGGCAATCTGCATTTGGAGACCGAGGAGCAGATCTTCCGGGTGAATGTTCTGTTAAATCTGTAACCACCGGCAGGCCAACGTGAAAGCGTTCACAAAAAAAGCAGCGCCGTCCTTTGCAGAGAGGTTTCTCTACGAAGGGCGGCGCTGTATTATTTTTCAAGCTTCTCCGTGCTTTTTTGTGCGGCTTCCAGCTCGTCCACCCGCTTTTGCAGGGCGGTGATCTTATCGTCCATTTTCAAAAATGTCCAGACCAGAACGGCCAGCACCAGCGCGGGAGGAACGACCATCCACAGGGACTGCTGACACCAGAGCAGCAGCGAATAGCCGCCGAATACAGTAAAAATAAATACGGCAAACAGACTTGCAGCCAGTACAGCAAAAAATCCCATACAGAAAGTCTCCTTTCAGTTATTCTTCCGTTTCTTCCTCGTCCGGGTCCAGCTCAATGCTGAACACGGCTTTTTTCAGCTTGCCGCAGCCCTGCGCCTTCAGGCCGGATTTATACGGTTCCCCCGCCAGATACAAGGCAAAGCGTCCCTCGCACAGCATTCCGGCAATGCTGGTACCGGCAGTGCCTACGGTGGTGTCGGCGGCTTCATCGGTTGGCTTGGTGGGCGTCAGCTCCGCAAGGCTTACCTCAAACAGCTCACTGCCGTCCAAGTCAGTCTCCAGCGTAATGTGATTGTCGTGCCGCTGGAACAGTGCCTTGTCGGAGGTCTGGGGCGTGACGGTGCTCACGGTGACCACCACCTTGTCCCCATCGATGCGGGTGCGCCCGGCAGGCAGGGTGGTGATATCCCGCGCCATGATGTACTCGATCACGGTGTCCAGATTGTCGCTTACGCCCAGATAGTTGGGCAGGTTGTTCAGGGTATCGTAGATCATAGAAAAAGTCCTCCGTCTGTGTTGTTTCAGTTACCTGTATGGTATCACAGGTCAGGGACAGATGCAATATGTGTGCGGGCAGATGTCGCGAGCCGCGCAGAAAAGGAACCTGGGTCGCGGATCTCAGCGGCTGCATCGTGCCTTGGGCGGCACGCGCATCCTGCTGGCCGCAGCCCCAACAGCTCCTCCCTGTTTCTGCCGCTGGCAGCGGTCGTCGCTGTTGCACAGGGGCTTTTTTACCCGCCGGACTATTCGGCGGGTCGATGCTGTTCGAATCCACCCGCTCTATAAGTTTAATCTCGTCACAAAACAAAAACCTCAGCGTATTGTATATGTTGAGGCTTTTTGGTGGGCGCGGGTGGATTACGCGAGCCGCGCTACTAAAAACAGCCCACTGGGCTGTTTTTACGCTGTCTTCTGCGACAGCGCCGCAGCTGTTCGAATCCACCCGCCCTATGAGTTTAGCCTTGTTACAAAACAAAAACCTCAACGTATTGTATACGCTGAGGTTTTTTGGTGGGCGCGGGTGGATTCGAACCACCGAAGCTGAAAGCAGCAGATTTACAGTCTGTCCCCATTGGCCACTCGGGAACACGCCCATATTTATTTTTGCAGTCACGTGGACTGCCTGTATATGTTACCACTGAAAGCGCAATTTGTCAACCCATAATTTGGGCTGGACGCAAAAAAAGAAGAAATAAAGGCAGAGATCACAAAAGCCCTCCCGCTCGGGTGCGCTTTACAGCGTCCGGGCGGGAGGGCTTTTCAGCCTGACAAAAACAGGTCAGGAGAAAATCACTTCTGGTTCTTCATGTAGATGTGGTGCGGCAGACCGGCGATGTACAGCGGGGTCAGCTCGGCCTGAATCAGCGGACGGGCGTAGTCCAAGAAGTCCTCGGTCATCTGGGTGTGGTTGTTGTTCATCCAGCTCAGGGGAACCTTCTTTTCCAGGTTGGCGACCTCGCTGATGGGATGCAGCTCGGTGGTGCACTGGTAAGGATTGTTGGAGATGCGCTTCAGGGCAACCATCTGGCCGGTAACACCCTCAAAGGCTGCCTTGGCGGCAGCACCACCCACCTGATAGGCCTCGGTGATGTCGGTGCGGCTGGTCAGGTGACCGGCGCAGCGCTGCAGGGTGGAAAGCTCGATGCAGCGGGTCTTGGTGTCCAGATTGCGGGCCACCACATTGGCCAGATACCGTGCGGTACCGGTCAGCGCCTTGTGACCGAAAGCATCCACGGCGTGCACGTCGTCCGCCAGCTCACAGACATAGCGGCCATCCTCCAGCTTTACGCCCTCGGAAACGGCAATGACGATGCTGGGCTTCTTTTCCTGCATCACACGCACCTTTTCCACAAAGCGCTCCACGTTGAAGGGAACCTCGGGCAGGCAGATCATGTCCACGCCCTCGCAATCGTCGCTCTTGGCCAGTGCGGCGGCAGCGGTCAGCCAGCCGGCATTGCGGCCCATGATCTCCACCACGGTAACGTACTTGGTGCCGTACACGGTGGCGTCGCGAATGATCTCCTTCATCACAACACCGATGTACTTGGCCGCAGAGCCGTAGCCGGGGGTGTGGTCGGTGACCATCAGGTCGTTGTCGATGGTCTTGGGCACACCCATAAAGCGGATGTCGCTACCAATGCGCTGGCCGTAGTCTGCCAGCTTGCCGATGGTGTCCATGGAGTCGTTGCCGCCGATGTAGAAGAAGTAGCCGATGTTCAGCTTTTCCAGAATGGCGAACAGCTTTTTGTACACCGCCTCGTCATCCCGCCAGTCGGGAAGCTTGTAGCGGCAGCTGCCCAGAAAGCTGGATGGGGTGCGCTTGAGCAGCTCGATGTCCAAGTCATCGGTCAGCAGGGTGGAAAGATCCACCACCCGCTCCTCCAGCAGACCGGCAACACCGTTGCACATACCGTACACGATGTCTGCGCCGCGGTTCTTGCAGCTTTCAAAGACACCCGCCAGACTGGCATTGATGACAGAGGTGGGGCCGCCGGACTGACCGACGATTGCGTTTTTTCCCATGATGATTTCTCCTTTTTTGTTTTTTCTGTTTCGGCTATAAAAACGTGCAGTCGCACGAAAACAGACGCGGAAGGAAAAGGCGGATCACAGACGGATGTGGCGGGGGGTACCGTTCACATAAACGGGGGTCACCTCGTCCAGGATCAGCGGACGGGCATACTCCTCAAAGGCTTCGGTCACCTGCATCCCGTCCGGAGTGATCCATTCCAGCGGGACCTTCTTTTCCAGATTTGCCACCTGCTGCACATCCACAGACTCGGTGATGCACTGGTACGGGTAGTTGGAGACCCGCTTGAGGGCGATCATGCGGCCGCTCTCGCCGGCAAAGGCCGCAGCGGCGGCGGCACCGCCGACGGCGTAGGCCTCGTTCACATCCGTGCGGCTGGCCAGATGGCTGGCGCAGCGTTGCAGGGTGGAGAACTCGATGGCACGGCTCTTGCACTGCAGCTTGTCGTGGATGAGCTCCGAAAGGTAACGGCTGGTGCCGCTGAGGATGGCCTTGTGGCCAAAGGCATCCAGCTGCCCGGCAGTGGACACCAGATCGCACAGGTAGGTGCCGTCTGCAGTCTTTACGCCCTCGCTGGCTGCGATGATAACGTTGGACTTTACCCGCTGCAGCTCGTCCACCCGGGCAAGGAACTTGTCCTGATCAAAGGGTACTTCCGGCAGCAGGATCAGGTCGGGGCCTTCGCAGTCCTCGCCGCCTGCCAGACAGGCCGCACCAGCCAGCCAGCCTGCGTGGCGGCCCATGATCTCGGCCACCGTCACGCTGCGGATGTTGTACACCGAAGAGTCGCGGATGACTTCCTTTAAGATGGTAGCAATGTACTTTGCGGCAGAGCCGTAGCCGGGGGTGTGGTCGGTGAGGCACAGATCGTTGTCGATAGTCTTGGGCACACCGATAAACCGCACACTGCTCCCCACCTGCTGCCCGTAGCGGGACAGTTTTGCGATGGTGTCCATCGAGTCGTTGCCGCCGATGTAGAACACGGCACAGATGTCGTACTTGTCAAACAGGGTGAACAGCTTGACGAACGGGGTGGCATCGGTGTCCGGGTCGGGCAGCTTGAAGCGGCAACTGCCCAGATAGCTGGACGGAGTACGCTTGAGCAGCTCGATGCTCATGCGGTCGTCCAGCAGAACGTTGAGCTCCAGCAGCTCTTCCTTGAGCAGACCCTCGATGCCGTACTTCATGCCGTACACCTTGTCTGCACCCAGACTGCGGGCGGCTTTGTATACGCCCGCAAGGCTGGAGTTGATCACGGCGGTAGGGCCGCCGCTCTGACCAATGATGATATTCTTGGCCATGGAAACCTCCTTCAGATCATATAAAATGTGTCCGCTGCCGGGCAAACGGCTTTCCGCACCGTCCGGTAAAGTGGTCTGTCGGCCCTGCACTGCCAACGGACCGGGACGGCAAAACAGCCATCTGCCGCAACTGACACAAAAATATTTGCAGCTTGTGTATTTGCTTTTTGTAAAATGTGCAAAATAAGCTGCAATTCTATTGTACCCGTTTTGCCTGTTGTATGCAAGACCCAATTGGTTGCACAGGCAAAAAAAATATGATAAAATGGGTGCGCACTCCAAAATTACCGGGCAGAAGCACCTGCCTGTTGGGATAAATGCAGAAAGCTGGACAGAAAATATGGGCATTTCACACGAGTATCATTCGGCACCCCGGCGGCGCACACGCGGGGGCATCGGCGGCAAGCTGCGGCTGGCTGGAGTCATTGTGGCCATCCTGCTGGTCGCCTATGCGGTGACCGCCATCTTGGAAAAAGGAACCGTTGAAGAGGACAGCACCCCGCAGACCGGCGCAGGCGGCATTGCACAGAACATTCTGGCACCGCTGCCCATGCAGGGCGAGGCTGCTTCCGGCAGCGGCAGCGAGGGTGCAGCCGATAGCAGCGGCACAGCACAGGCGGTACAGCTGGAAAACTTCGGCCCGGCCCGGCAGACCGATGGCGCTTATACCCTTAAGGCGTATGACGCCAGTGTTATCCGGCAGCCGGCCTGCGGTCAGGTAGACCTGAGCTATTTTTCGGACGCCGCTTTTCTGGGCGACAGCCTGACGGTGGGCTTTTCGGACTATCAGATCAATCTGAGCGGCGCGCTCATCTGCGGCTATACGGGTGTGGGGCCGGACGCCATCGTCAACCGCGCCGCCGTCAAGAGCCCCACCCGCGGGCAGGAGGTGGCGCTGGATGTGCTGGCAGCGGCGCAGCCCAAAAAGCTGTATATCCTGCTGGGCACTAACACCCTGACCACCTTGGGCGCTTCCGACCGTTTTCTGGTCTACTACGGCCAGATGCTGGACGAGCTGCGCCAGACGCTGGGCGAGGACTGCATTATTTATGTGCAGTCCATCCCGCCGGTACGGCCTGCGGCAGCGGAAAAGAAGCCGGGGCTTGCCTCGGACGTGCTGCGCGGCGTGAACGAGCAGCTGGCACAGCTGGCTGCAAGCAAGGGCTGCGTTTATCTGGACCTGTGGGAGGCACTGGCTGACGGGGAGGGCAACCTGAAAGAGATGATCGCCGCACCGGACGGCGTGCACCTCTCGGCTGGCAACGGCTACGGCGCATGGGTCACCTACCTGCGCAACCACGCAAAATATTCCGCAAGTAACCCATGGATCATGGGCAGCGCGTACAGCGCAGAATAAAAAACAAAAAGCAGGTGCACCGCCTTTTCAAAAGCCAACGCTTTTGATAAAGATGCAGTGCACCTGTTTTTTGTATTATTTTTTATCCTGTGGGTCATCCAGCCCTTCAAACATCACCGTGCCCAGACCGACAAAACCGGCGCCCAGCGCAAAACCGACTGTTCCCAGCGACACACTGAACAAAACGCCCATGGCAACGCCGAACAGGATGCCTGCGATTTGACTTTTCTTCATCTTACTGCTCTGCCTTTCCGTACCATGTAACGGACAGCCGCCACGAGGCGGCATACAGCGCCAGCGCCGCCGCCAGCACGACCACTCCCACCAGCGCAGAGCCATGGGCGGGCAGGATGCTGTTCAGCAGAATCCCACCGGAGGACACCGTAATGCCCATCAAGGCTCCCAGCATACCAATGCAAAGATAATACACATATTTTGCCTTCTCGTAGCCAAAGCGGTAGGTCAACGGCAGCAGGATGATGTTGCCCAGCAGGGTCAGCATCGCCACCTGAAGCAGAGTCGCCACGGTGAGCTTCACCGTCACTGTACCCCAGAGCAGCTGTGCTGCTGCCAGCGCCGCCATACTCAGCAGCTCCGCCAGCGCCATACCGCACAGACCAATGAGGTATTTGCCGCCCACCAGCTGCTCTTTTGTCACCGGCAGGGCGGCACTGCAAACGCTGAACCGGCTGCTCTGGTCGTAAGCCAGTAAGGACATTGGCGACAGCCCCAGCAAAAGCCCGCCGTACAGCATAAAGAAATTAGAGCCTTCCTTCATGAAAAACGTTCCCATCAAGATCATGGCTACCGATGCCAGAATGATCCATCTGGTGTAGCTCCACATCTGATAGGCATCCTTTAATAGCAGACCTTTCATTGCACGTTCTCCCCTTTCACCATCAGTACAAACAATTCCTCAATGCTTACCGGGGCAAGCTCTGCTCCGGCGGGCATTGCATCCCGTCGCACAAGTGCCTCGGCACCGTAGGGGGTGACCCGCTTGCCGTACACCTGTGCATCCAGTGCCGCCAGCTGCGCCGCCGTGCCGTGCCACAGAGCGTATTCCTCTCGCAGAGCGTCCTTTTCCTCACAGAGCAGCAGCCTGCCCTTGTGCAGGAAGGCGATGGTGTCGCACAGCTTTTCCAAGTCGCTGACGATGTGGGAGGAGATGAGGATGGAGTGGTTTTCGTCCCGGGCAAAGTCCAGCAGCAGGTCGGTCACCTCGTCCCGCACCACCGGGTCCAGCCCGTTAGTGGCTTCGTCCAACAGCAGCAGCTTCGGGTGGTGCGCCAGTGCCACGGCGATACACAGCTTCATCTTCATGCCGGTGGAGTAGTCCTTGTATTGCTTTTTGTCCGGCAGACCGAACTTTTGGCACAGTTCCGCATAAGCGGCAGCGTCCCAGTTGCGGTAGATGCCTGCCATCACCTTGCCCGCCTGCACCGCGTTCAGGCACAGGGGGATGCCCTCGCTGCCCAGCACCACGCCGATTTCCTCCTTGGCACGGACAGAAGCGGTGCGGCTGTCCCTGCCAAGAATGGTCACGGTGCCGCCGTCCCGCTGCACCATGTCCAAGATCAGCCGGATGGTGGTGCTTTTGCCCGCTCCGTTTTCGCCGATCAGGCCGCAGATGGTGCCGCCGGGCAGGGTCAGGTCCAGCGGCCCAAGGGTAAAGCCCTTATAGTGTTTTGTAAGTCCCTGCAGTTCCAGTGCGTTCATGTTCAGCCCTCCCACAGCAGTTCCAGCATCTCCCGCAGTTCTTCCCTGCTCAGCCCGCAGGATGCGGACAGGCGGACAGCCTCGGTAAGATGCGCTTCAATTTTTTTCAGGTTTTCTTCCCGCAGCAACTCGGTATTTTTAGGGGCTACAAAAAAGCCCTTTGCCGGTACTGCATAAAGAAAGCCCTCTTTTTCCAGTTCATCGTAGGCGCGCTTGGTGGTAATGACGCTGATGCGCAGATCCCGTGCCAGCCCCCGGATGGAGGGCATGGCCTCGTCCGGCTGCAAAGCCCCGCTGATGATCTGCTGCTTGATCTGGTTGTAGATCTGGTCATAGATAGGCGCGCCGCTTTTGTTGTTGATAAACAGTTCCATCGGCTGCTCCTTTGACGCTTATGTTTCGTCTGTATATGTACAGTATATACAGTAGACACAGACTTGTCAAGAGGGTGCGCAAAAAAATACACCCGCCATCCAAAATGGACAGCGGGTGCAATTTTTATAGGTTTTACAGTGCCTTGATAGCGGTCTTGATGCGCTCGGCGGCAAGCTTGGTCTTTTCCGCATCGCCGAAGGCGGTCAGACGGAAGTAGCCTTCGCCGCACTCGCCGAAGCCCACACCGGGGGTGCCCACAACGCCGCAGTTTTCCAGCAGCCAGTCGAAGAACTCCCAGCTCTTCATGTTGCCGGGGCAGCGCAGCCAGATGTAGGGGCTGTTCTTGCCGCCGCAGTACCACACGCCGCACTCGTCCAGTGCATCGGCAATGACCTTTGCGTTGCGGCGGTAGTAGTCCAGATTGGACTGGATCTCGGCCATGCCGCTCTCGGTGAACACGGCGGCAGCGGCGCGCTGTACCACATAAGGCACGCCGTTGAACTTGGTGGTCTGGCGGCGCAGCCAGAGCTTGTTGATGTTCATACCCTCGCGCTCCAGCTCCTTGGGCACGACGGTGTAGCCGCAGCGGGTGCCGGTAAAGCCTGCAATCTTGGAGAAGGAGCAGATCTCCACAGCGCACTGCCGCGCACCCTCGATCTCGAAGATGCTGCGGGCAAGCTCGCCCTCCGAGATGAAGCACTCGTAGGCGGCATCGTACAGGATGATAGCATCATTCTTGCGGGCGTAGTCCACCCATGCCTTCAGCTGTGCGCGGGTGTAGGCAGCGCCGGTGGGGTTGTTGGGGCTGCAAATATAGATGATGTCTGCCTTCACGCTCTCGTCCGGCATGCCGAGGAAACCATTTTCCTGCCCGGTGCGGCTGTAAATGATCTTGCGGCCGTCGGTGACGTTATCGTCCACATAGGTGGGGTACACGGGGTCCGGTACCAGCACGGTGTTGTCTACATCGAACAGCCCCAGCAGGTTTGCAAGGTCGCTCTTTGCGCCGTCCGAAATAAAGATCTCGTCCTCGGCAAGCTGGGTGCCGCGGCTGGCGTAGTAGCCCTGAATGGCCTGCTTGAGGAAGGGGTAGCCCTGCTCCGGGCCGTAGCCGTGGAAGCCCTCTTTGGTGCCCATCTCCTCGGCAGCGTCGCGCATGGCCTGCACCACGCACTTTGCCAGCGGCTGGGTCACATCGCCGATGCCCAGACGAATGATCTCTTTTTCCGGGTGTGCTTCCTGATACGCAGCCACCTTGTGGGCAATGTCCACGAACAGGTAGCTGGCCTTCAGTTCGTTGTAATGCTTGTTCATCTTCATGATACTTTCCCTCGCTTCTTTTATTGGTGCAACCCTCTCAGTCATCTCGCATTCGCTCGATGCCAGCTCCCCCGAAGGGAGAGCTGGCGCCGTCAGGCGAGTGAGGGGGTTCTTATTTACACTTCGGTCGTGCCCTCGCACACGGTCTCGGCAGCGCCGGTCATCAGCAGCTGCTTGCCGGGCAGCACCCGGATGGTCAGCTCACCGCCGCGCAGCTGCACATGGATGTCCTCTCCGGCTGGGCAGACGCCCAGCTCGGTCAGGGCTGCCACAGTGGCACAGGTGCCGGTACCGCAGGCCCATGTCTCGCCGCTGCCGCGCTCCCACACGCGCATCTTCAGGTGGGTGGCATCCACCACCTGCACAAACTCGGTGTTGATGCGCTCCGGGAAGTTTTCGTGGTGCTCAAAGCCCGGGCCGATCTGCTCCAGCTTCAGGCTGTCCACATCCGGCACAATGGTCACGCAGTGGGGGTTGCCCACGCTGATGCAGGTCACCCGCCACAGGTTCTCTTCCACCTGAAGGGGCAGATCCACCAGTGGCCCTTCGCCCATGTTCACGGCAGGCAGCGCCGCCGCCATGGCGGTGTAAGCGCCCATCTCTACCTGCCACAGCCCTTCGCCCATGCGGGAAACGGTCTTTAAACCGCTGAGGGTGTCGATGGCAAGCTTCGGCTTTGCCATGCCGTGGGTGTACAGCCACTCGGCCACGCAACGGATGCCGTTGCCGCACATCTTGCCCTCGCTGCCGTCCGCATTGAAGATGCGCATCATGGCGTCTGCCCCGGCTGTGACCGGTGCGCAGATGCAGATGATGCCGTCCGCGCCGATGGAAAAGTGCCGCCGGGACAAGCGCTCTGAAAGCGCAGCGATCTGTTCCGGCACACCGGAGGTGCGGCAGTCCAGATAAATATAATCGTTGGCGCAGCCCTGCATTTTGGTGAATGAAAGCTTCATGCTTATCGCTCCTTATAAAAGGGACTGGTCAGTCCCTGTAAACTCATTACTTTATAATGATAAAAAAACCGGCACGAGATGTCAAGGGAAAAAGCAGCTTTCAGACAATTTTCTTCAGTTGCTGCAAAACAGGGCTTGACAATACGCACTGCATGGGATATAAAAAAAGAGAGCGCTTTGTACAGCAGGCAAGGCTGTGCCGGATACCGGAGGCTTTTTCCGGGGCACGGCGGGCTGTACGCGTATGCAATACAACTGCAAAAAGGAGACCACAGGAATGGATACTTTTGAAAAAATCCGTGCATTGCTGGCTGAGCAGCTGGACGTTGACCCGGCAAAGATCACGCTGGAAAGCGATATCATGAGCGATTTCGAGGCTGACAGTCTGGATATTGTAGACATGGTGATGACGCTGGAAGACGAGTTCGGCATCGAGGTGCCGGACGACGCCATCGAGTCCCTGCGCACCGTAGGCGATGTGGTAAACTTTGTGGACAGCCACGCGCAGAACTGATTTTTTTAGGCAAAAGCCCCGCCTTTGCAGTGCGGCACACGGCCGTGCAGGCAGACGGGGCTTTATTATGGTTCGTGCGGAACGTAAAGCGTTTGGCGCACGGCCTTGGGAGGATATAACAAAATGGCAAAAGACAACAAGAAGCTCGTGCAGGCGATCACCAGTCAGGAAGAAAACTTTGCACAGTGGTACACCGACATCTGCGTAAAAGCAGAGCTGGTGGAGTACTCCAGTGTGAAGGGCTTTATCATCCTGCGCCCCTATGGTCAGGCCATCTGGGAACTGATCCAGAAGGATCTGGACGCCCGGTTCAAGGCTACCGGCCATGAGAACGTGGCTATGCCGGTGCTGATCCCGGAGAGCCTGCTGCAGAAGGAAGGCGAGCTCGTCAATGGCTTCGCGCCGGAGGTGGCGTGGGTCACGATGGGCGGCTCCGACAAGCTGGAGGAGCGTCTGGCAGTACGTCCCACCAGTGAGACCATGTTCTGCGATCACTGGTCCCGCGTGCTGCACAGCTACCGCGAGCTTCCCATGAAGTACAACCAGTGGTGCAGCGTGGTGCGCTGGGAAAAGACCACCCGTCCCTTCCTGCGCAGCCGCGAGTTCTGGTGGCAGGAGGGTCACACCATCCATGAGACCGCTGCCGAGGCCGAGGCTGAGACCCAGCAGCAGCTGAACTGCTATGCAGACACCTGCGAGCAGGATCTGGCGATCCCCGTGGTGAAGGGCCGCAAGACCGACAAGGAAAAGTTTGCCGGTGCCGAGGCTACCTATACCATCGAGGCCATGATGAAGGACGGCAAGGCCCTGCAGAGCGGCACCAGCCACTACTTTGGCGATAAGTTCAGCAAGGCTTATGACGTGACCTTTACCGGCCGCGACAACCAGCTGCATCATCCGTTCCAGACCAGCTGGGGCGTTTCCACCCGTCTGGTGGGTGCTATCATCATGACCCACGGCGATGACGACGGCCTGATCCTGCCCCCGGCCATTGCCCCCATTCAGGTGGTGGTGGTGCCCATTGCCGCCCACAAACCCGGCGTCTCCGAAAAGGCTGCCGAGCTGGCCGAGAAGATCAGCAAGTACGCCCGCGTGAAGCTGGACGACAGCGACAACGCTCCAGGCTGGAAGTTTGCCCAGTGGGAGATGAAGGGCGTGCCCCTGCGCCTTGAGATCGGTCCCAAGGATCTGGAAAAGAACCAGTGCGTTCTGGTGCGCCGCGACACCCGCGAGAAGATCTTTGTAAGCTTGGACGAGCTGGAGACCGCCATTCCCGCCCAGCTGGAGGCTCTGCGCAAGGATCTGTACCAGCGTGCGCTGGAAAACCGCGAAAAGCGCACCTGGGCTGCCACCACCATGGACGAGGTGAAGGAGCTGGCAAAGGCCAACACCGGCTACATCAAGACCATGTGGTGCGGCGATCTGGCCTGTGAGATGAAGATGAAGGAAGAGGCCGGACTTTCCAGCCGTTGTATGCCCTTTGAGCAGGAGCAGCTCAGCGATGTGTGCCCCTGCTGCGGCAAGCCCGCCAAGGCCATGGTCTACTGGGGCGTTGCTTACTAAGCAACCGCTTCTCTGAGCCTTTGCGCGGGACGATCTGAAATGGCCGCCGCGTGCGCTTTGGCCATCTTCAGTGGAAAGAATATTTTATAGTTCGGGACAGCGGAACGCCTGCGGGCGTTCCGCTGTTCCCTTTTTACAGGAGGGGTCACAGAGGGAAACAGCTGTCCTATTGCTGACAACCTGCACATTCTCTGCTGTGGCACTCTCAGCAAAAAAGAACCGTCACCCTGGCCGGTGACGGTTCTTAGTCTTTAAGAGCTTACATCAAAAGGGCTGACCGCTTGTCGCAGTGCCTTTTCTATTTACAATATACCCACTTTTGAGGTTTCTGTCAAGAGCACGCAGCTTCGTTTCTGCGTGCTTTTTTCTTACCGGTCAAAGGTGGTGCTGAGGGTGGTCTGCCAGCTTTCGCCGGGGGCAAGGCAGGCGGCTGCGGCGCGCTGCTCCCAGTCCTGCGGGTCGGTGGCAGCGGCGGGCAGGCTATGCCACGGCTCAATGCACACAAAGCGCACCGGCTTTGCGGGAGCCGACCAGATGAGCGAATAGGGGTAGCCCTCCACCCGGCAGGTGATATTGCGGCCGGTGTCCTTTTCGCAGATGCCAATGGTGCCAGTGCGCAGGCCTGCCATGCAGAAGCTGTCGTTGGCAAACAGGTCATCGGTCAGCTGGATCGCCTGCTGGTTCTTCCACTGGTAATAGCTCTTGCCGCTCAGCAAGCCGTTGGGGCTGGCATCGAGGATGACCGGGCTTTCCGGCCGGTCAAAACGGAATTCGTAGTCGGTGGTGGTGTGCTTGGCGTCGAACGGCACATTGAACGCCGGGTGGAAGCCGATGCCGAAGCGCAACTCCTCGGTGCCGGGGTTCGTCACCTGCAGGGTATGGTGCACGGTCTTGCCCTCCAGTCGGAAGGTGCTGGTGAGTACAAAATCATAGGGGAAGCGCTCTGCCTTGATGGCATCGTCCGCCCGCAGCTCCAGCTGGATGGTATCCCCTTCTGCCCGCAGCAGGGTGTGCTCCAGATCCCGGGCAAAGCCGTGCTGACCGCCCTTCCATGTTTTGCCCTTGGCAGTAAAGGTGCCGTCCACCAGCTTGCCCGTCCACGGGAACAGGATGGGTGCATGGCGCTTCCAGATGGCAGGGTCGGCCTGCCAGAGCAGCTCTTCGCCTGCGGCATTCTTCAGGCTGACGGCCTCTGCACCGTGGGTGTCCACGGTCAGGGTCAGGAATTCGTTGTGAATGGTTGCCTGCATTTTCAGTGTCTCCTTTGTCCTTCTTATTTTCCGGGGTCTGCTGTTTCCAGTATACTCCCCCGTGTGCCAAAAATAAAGCCCCTTCCCATGCTTGCACAAATCGTCACTGGGCAAAAGGCTTCCCCCGACCGGGGGAAGCCTTTATTCGGAAGCACGATTTCCATGCTCTGCTTGCTTCAGCAGGGCTGCGCCAGCGGCAGGGTGACGGCAAAGGTAGTGCCGTTTTCGCTGCTGCTCTCCACGGTCACGCTGCCGCCGTGCAGCACGGCGATCTCCCGCACAAGGGCAAGGCCAAGCCCCACGCCGCCCATCTCCCGGCTGCGGGACTTATCCACCCGGAAAAAGGGCTGGAAGATGCTCTCCCGGCAGTCTGCGGGGATGCCCGGGCCGGTATCTGCAACGCGCAGTACAGCGGTCTGCTTTTCCTGTTGCAGGGTGACGCGCACCGCACCGCCGGGGCGGTTATACTTGATGCCGTTTTCCACCAGATTGAACACCAGCCGGTAGATCAGCGCATCACTGCCCACCATGCCCAGCTCCGCGCAGTCCTGCTGCAAGGAGATGTTGTTTTTCTGGGCAAGGGTTGTCAGGTCAGTCAAAATCTCCTCAACCAGCGGTGCAAGGGCAACGTGGTCGGTGCGGGAGACCGATTGCAGATTGCTCATTTCCAGCAAAGTGCGCACAAGGGCGGTCAGGCGGTCCAGCTGCTCCCGCAGGGAGCTGACCAGCCCGGCGGTCTCGGCATCCATGGCTGGGTGCTCCTCTGCAAACAGCTCCAGCTTCGTCTGCAAAATAGCCAGCGGAGTGCGCAACTCGTGGGCGGCGTTACCCGCAAACTGCCGCTGCAATTCAAAAGACTGTGCCAGACCATCCAGCATCCGGTTCACCGACCGGCTCAGCTGCCCGAATTCCTGCACGGTATCTTCGTCCAGACGGACGGTGGCGATGCTGTCCTGATCGACCCGCTGCGCCTGCTGCGCAAGCTGCTGCAAAGGCTTCAGCGCTCTGCCGCTGACAAAATAAGCGATGGCTGCGCTGAGGATGGTGACCACGGCAGTGATACACCAGCCCTTGCGGCCAAAAACCACCTTTGCATCGTAGACTTCCTGTGAAAAATGCGCCAGCAGGCTGGACATTTCCTCCTGCGGGATCTCGATGGTCAACGAATCCGCACTGCCGGGCTGATACTGCATCATAAAGCCGTTGAGGGCATCCATGCCGGTAACGCCGGTGCGATACAAAAGCAGATTCATGCACACGCAGGCGCAGGCGATGAGCAGCGCCGTCAGCAGGGTGATGCGCCATTGCAGGGATAAACGCTTCATTGTGCCTCGCCTCCGATCTCGTAGCCTTCCCCGATGCGGTTGCGGATGGGGTCGTAGCCCAGCGCCGCCCGCAGCTTTTTGCGCAGGGCAGAGATATGTACCCGGATGGAGTTGCTGAAGCTGTCCACGCTGCCGTCCCAGACGTGCTCAATCAGCTCTTCCTGACTGACCGGGCGTCCCTGATGCAGCAGCAAATATTCCAGTACGCCGCTCTCCTTCCGCGTCAGCGCAAGGGTCTGGCTATCCACCGTGGCAACGCGGCTGCGGGTGTTGAAGCTCAGCCGCCCGCAGCACAGGCAGACATCCTGCTGGATGAACTTGCGCCGGGTCAGGCTGCGCACCCGGGCCTCCAGCTCTGCAAGATGGAAGGGCTTGGAAAGATAATCGTTTGCCCCGGCATCCAGCCCCTCCACCTTATCCGCGATCTCGCTGCGCGCCGATAAGATCAGCACACAGGTCTCAAGGTCGTGCTGCCGTAAGCTGCGCAGCACCTGCATCCCGTCCACCTTGGGCAGGTTGAGGTCCAGCAGTACAAGGTCGTACCGCTCTGCCGCCAGTGCTTCCAGCGCGGCTTCGCCATCTGCACAGGCATCCACCTCGTACCCGGACAGCCGCAGCTTCCGGGCAATGTCCTCCCGCAGGGAGTGCTCGTCCTCTACCACCAAAAGGCGCATTTTGTTTTCCACCCTTCCCGTAAAAAATCCATTTCTTGCGTTTTTCTTCATTATAACAGATTATAGCAGACGGTGTTAAGATTCGTGTTAAGATTTTCTTAGCAGAAATTTTATCCCGCATGGTGTATACTGGTGCCATCAAACAACAGGAGGCTATGATGTTCATGACAAAAAAACAGGCGCAGCTGCTTTTGCTTGCCGCCGGGGTGCTGATGCTGCTGTTCGGCGTGTGGCGGGGCGAGGCAGACACCGTATTTTCAAAGGCCATCCGGCTGTGTATGGAGTGTGTAGGCATTGGATAAGAAAAAATTAAATCCCCTTGCTCGCTTCCGGGGCTTTATACAGGCCGGGGCGACCCTTTTAACCAACCTCCACCTGCCCAACTTTGCCAAAGGGACACTGTATCAGGGCAGTGGCAAATACGTCTGCGTACCGGGGCTGAACTGCTATTCCTGCCCGGGCGCTGCCGGTGCCTGCCCGGTGGGAGCGTTTCAAGCGGTGATAGGCTCCTCCAAATTCCGCTTTTCCTACTACATCACCGGCATCCTGATTCTCTTCGGGGTGCTGCTGGGGCGGTTCATCTGCGGTTTCCTCTGCCCGTTCGGGTGGTTTCAAGAGCTTTTGCACAAGATTCCCTCCCCCAAGCTTTCCACCAAGAAGCTGAAGCCGCTGCGCTATTTAAAGTATGCTGTGCTCCTGGTCATGGTGGTGCTGCTGCCATTGCTGGCGGTCAACGAGCTGGGCATGGGCGACCCGTTCTTCTGCAAGTATCTCTGCCCGCAGGGCGTGCTGGAAGGTGCCATTCCCCTCTCCCTGACAAATGCGGGTATCCGCGCCGCGCTGGGCAAGCTGTTTACATGGAAGGCCTGCATTCTGTTGGCAGTCATTGTGGGCAGCGTGGTGTTCTACCGCCCCTTCTGCAAGTGGCTGTGCCCGCTGGGCGCGTTCTATGCACTGCTGAATAAAGTCTCGCTGTTCCAGATGCGTGTAGACACCCACAAATGCGTCTCCTGCGGCGCCTGTGCAAAGGCTTGCAAGATGGACGTAGACATTACCAAGACCCCCAACCACGCCGAATGTATCCGCTGCGGGATGTGCATGAAAGCCTGCCCTACGGACGCCATCCAGTATAAATTCGGGCTGGGAGACAAATCAAACACTGAAACGACAAAGGAGTAAAACCATGAAGCTTAACCGTGTAACCGCACTTTTTCTTGGCCTTGTGCTGGCCTTCAGCCTTGCCGCCTGCGGGCAGGGCGCATCCTCTGCCTCTACTGCATCTTCTTCCGCTTCCTCTGCGGCAGCGGAAGGCAAGACCGAGGAGCAGCTGCTGGCCGATGAAAACGAGATCCTTTCCGCAAACGATGCCCTGTGGGAGAAGGTGTTCTCCTCCATGGACAAAAACGTGACTGAGACCACCCTCAGCACGAACTACGGCGATTTTCTGCTGAGTGCCGTGGAAAAGGCAAAAGATCAGTTCTCGGATGAGGAGTACAAGACCCTGACCGCCGATGCAGAAAAGATCCGTGCCATTGAGGAACAAATTGCTGCTCTTGCCCCTGCGGACGCGGCTGCTTCCAGTGCCGCCGCACAGGGCACTGCTTTCCCCCAGTTTGAGGGCAGCGATTTAGAGGGCAACCCGGTGGACAACAGCCTGTTTGCGGGCAACGCCTTTACGGTGGTGAACTTCTGGTTCAACGGCTGCAAGCCCTGTGTAGAGGAGCTGGACGACCTGAACGCCCTGAATGAAAAGGTCAAGGCACAGGGCGGCGAGGTGGTCGGCATCAACACCGAGACGCTGGATGGCAGCCAGCAGGGCATCGAAGCCGCCAAAAAGCTGCTGGCTGCAAAGGGCGCAAGCTACCGCAACATCTACTTTGCCTCCGGCAGCGAGGCCGGCAAGTTTGCACTGAACATCATGGCCTTCCCCACCACCTACGTCTTTGACCGGGACGGCAATGTTGTAGGCCAGCCCCTGCTGGGCGGCATTGACAAGGAAGAAAACCTTGCCGCCCTGCAAAAAAATATTGACGCCGCCCTTGCCAAGGACAGCGCCAAATAAGCTATTCTCCCCTGCCGCCTACGGGCGGCTTTTTTTGTTTGCTGCGGGCATTGCCATGCACGCCCGGGCACCGGACGGAATACGCTGGGGCAGAAGCATACTTTTACCAGCAAAGGAGCGTATCTCCATGAAAAACACCGGAACTCTCCGCATCCAGACCTTTGCGGCACGCCAGTCTGCCCCCGTGGAGGGGGTGACCGTTGCGGTGCAGGGGGACGGCTTTACCCTGCACCGCATCACCGATGCCACCGGCAGCGCCGCCGATATTCCCGTTGAAGCCCCCGCCTGCACCCTGTCGCTGGACGAGGACAACACCACTCGCCCCTACGCCATTGTCAGCCTGACCGCCGCAAAGCCCGGCTACCGCACCGTGCGCATTGAGGGCATCCAGATCTTTGCCGGGCAGGTAACGCTGGCGCAGCCCCAGATGCTTCCTGTTACCGAGGAAGACCGGGATATCCCGGACGCACCCATCGTCATCCCGCCGCACGCCCTGTTTGCCGGCAGCGGCGGCAGCGGCCCGCAGCCGCGGGAAAACTGCACACCCCGGGTACTGGATCAGGTCGTCATTCCCAAAAATATCACGGTGCATCTGGGCAAACCGGCAGCTTCCGCCCGCAACGTGACCGTCTCCTTCCGGGATTATATTGCCAACGTAGCCTCCAGCGAGGTGTATCCCACCTGGCCGGAGCAGGCACTGCGGGCGAACATCCACTGCCAGATCTCGTTGGCGCTGAACCGCATCTACACCGAGTGGTACCCCAGCAAGGGCTACACCTTCAACATCACCAACTCCACCAGCTACGACCAGTACTACGTCCACGGACGCACGGTGTTTGAGGTGATGGTGCGCATTACGGACGATATCTTTAACACCTATCTGCGCAAGCGTGGCACGGTGAACCCCTATTATTCCGAGTACTGCGACGGCAAGTCGGTCACCTGCCCCGGGCTCAAGCAGTGGGGCACGGTTACGCTGGCCAACAACGGACGCAGCGCCTTGCAGATCTTGCGCTACTACTACGGCAGCAGCATCGAGATCGTGCGCACCAAAAATATCCGCTCTATCCCGCAAAGCTACCCCGGCACGCCGCTGCGGCAGGGCAGCCGCGGCACGGCGGTATTCACCCTGCAAAGGCAGCTGAACCGCATCGCCAAGGACTATCCCTTCCTTGGCAAACTGACGGTAGACGGCGTATTCGGCAGCCGGATGGCCGCAACGGTGCGGGCGTTCCAGAAGCAGTTCAACCTGACCGCCGACGGCGTAGTGGGGCGGCAGACATGGTACAAGATCAGCTACATCTATGTATCGGTAAAGGACCTCGCCGAGCTGACCAGCGAGGGCGAGACTTCCACCGGCACCCTGTCCAACGGCACATGGAACGGCACGGTGCTGAGCACCGGTGCTTCCGGCAGCGCGGTGGAGCAGGTACAGTTCTGGCTGAACACGCTGGCGCAGTACGACAGCGCCATTCCATCCGTAAAAGTGGACGGCGTATTCGGCACCGCCACCGCCAATGCGGTACGCGCCTTCCAACGCAAATACGGCCTTACAGTGGACGGCATAGTGGGCCAGACCACTTGGAAAGAACTGTACGACGAGTTTTTGAGCATCCAGTCCGACAATGGCACCCCCAACGCCTACCCCGGCACGCCGCTGCGGGAGGGTTCCTCCGGGCAGAATGTGAGGCTGGTGCAGTTCTGGCTGAAGATTGCCCGCACCGTGTACACGAGCCTTGAAAGCGTGACTGTGGACGGAAAATTCGGCGCGGGCACGGCGGCAGCTGTTCGGCGTTTTCAGCGGTACTTCGGGCTGACAGCAGACGGCGTGGTGGGGCGCACCACATGGCAAAAGCTGTACGAGGTGTACAACGATATCGCCAACCGGCTGCTCTCCTCTTCCCTGCGCCCCGGCGAGTACCCGGGCGTGCTGCGCAGCGGCTCCACCGGCACGCCGGTGCGGGAACTTCAGTTTTACCTCTACCTCATGAGTGCCTACGAAAGCAGTATCCCGCCGGTAAGCATTGACGGCAAGTTCGGCGCGGATACCGAGCGGGCGGTGCGGGCGTACCAGCGGTTTGCAGGGCTTACCGTGGACGGCGTAGTGGGGCGCACCACATGGAACTCCCTTTATGGCCGCGCCAGCCAGCTGCGCTCTTCCGGCCCGGTGGTCACCTTAAAGCGTCTGCCCTACCCCGGCACCCCGCTGACGGTGGGCAGCAGCGGCAAGGCGGTGCTGTACTACAATCTGCTTTTGCTGCGCATCGCCTATTATTTTTCCAGTGTGGAAGCCCCGCCCCTTGCCGACCGTTATACCGACGAAACTGCCACAGCCACCCGCAGCGCCCAGCAGCTATTAGGGCTGGAGCAGACCGGCATTGCCGATGCCGACACATGGACGGCGGTGGAAGCGCTGAGTTTGCAGCTGGCCGCCCATGCCCCGAACCCCGATAGAGACACACCATCCGGCACCGCCTACCCGGGGCGCGCCATCGCCGAGGGCAGCGCCGGGCAGGAGGTAGGACAGGTGGAGCGCTGGATCAACCGCCGGGCACAGCTTTCCTGCGGCGAGGGCTATGTGGCCGATAACAACCGCTTTGGCGCGTCAGACGCCGCTGCCGTGCGGGCTGTCCAGCAGCAGGCGGGGCTGCAGCCGGTAAACGGCATCGTGTACCGCGAAACATGGCACGCCTTGCAAGCCCAGTGTACCGACCCCTGCGGCTGCGAGAAGGAGGAATGAGGGATGGCACGCCTTTTGATCTATGACGCCTACGAAAACAAGGTATACACCTACGCAAACCTGAACGAGAACGACCCCATGCCTTACAGCACCCTGACCACCCTGCGGCTGCGGGAGTTCCGGGGCAAATCGGCCAGCCCTACCCTATGGACCACCATTGCAGCCATGGAAGCGTGGAACCTGACCCGCCGCAAATACGGCAGGGGCATCCCGGTAGGGTACGCTTTCCGCCGCATCTGGGAGGGTGGCCACGGCACCCGCAGCCAGCACTACGCGGGGGTAGCGTTCGATGTGGGGCAAAGCCTTGACCAGCGCCAGCGCACCGCCATTTACAACGCTGCCCGCACTTCCGGCGCATGGGGCTATGTGGAGCCGCTGAGCCAGACCCCCACATGGGTGCACTTTGACCGCCGCTACGGCACCCCGGCGTGCAGCGGCACCACCGCCGGTTACCCCACCCTGCGCCGGGGCAGCCGGGGCTGCTATGTCATGATTTTGCAGGATGCGCTTTCCACCCTTGGCTACCAGACCGGCAGCCGTATCGACGGCATCTTTGGTGCCCGCACCGAGCAGGCTCTGCGCGGCTACCAGAAGCGCACCAGCCTGCGGGTGGACGGCGTGTGCGGCTGCGACAGCTGGAAAAAGATCTCCACCGCCGTCATCGGCATCGGGCGCACCAAAACCACCATTGACTAACGTTTGTCCTATATAGCTTATACAGAAAGAGCGACCGCACAAAACAATGTGCGGTCGCTCTTTTTCACTCACTTTACGGCCTGCTTCAGCTGTTCCAGATCTGCGGCATCCGGGTGGGAGAGCGCCTTATCGAAGTTTTCGATCAGGGCATCCAGATTGGGGATGTGCAAAGGCTTTGCCTTCATGGCCTCGTACCGCTGCCGGACGGACACCGGCATTTTGCCCTGACACATAAAGCTGCCAATGACGGTGTTGCTGCCGTCCAGCGCCTTCCGGGTGGCGGCAAGAATCTTTTCGAAGTAGGGCGCACTGCCGCCAAAGCCTGCGGTGCCAAACAGGAACACCCGCTTGCCGTGCAGCTGCTGCAAGAAATCCAGCGTGTCGGCGTCCGCCTTGCCCTTGTCTGTCCAGAAACCCACATACAGGGTGTCTGCTGCCAGCGCGGCAGCGTCCGGTGCGCCGAAATAGCAGCAGTCTGCCTGCGGCAGCTGCTCCTGCAGGGTCTGTGCCAGCAGTGCGGTGTTGCCGGTTTTGCTGCTGAATACGATGGCGTAACTCATTTTTACCTCCCTCAGAGCAGCGGCAAAGCTGCCGGATGCTCTTGTGCATACGTTATTTTTACGGCAGTTCCTTTGCCGGGAGAGCCTGAAATCATGGAACAGTATAGTACAGTGCCCTGCCAAAATCAAGGGTTGACGATATTCTCGCCTTTCCCGGCCAGAAAGCTGCGCAGGTTGCCGGTGGTGATATCCATCAGCCGCTGCAATGCTTCCTTGGTGGTCCATGCGATATGCGGGGTGAGCACCGCGCCCGGCAGACTGCGCAACCGGCTTTGGGGCGGCAGCGGCTCGGTGGCAAAAGCATCTGCACCGTAAAAGGCAAGCTTGCCGCTTTCCAGCGCATCGGCTACGGCCTCCTCGTCCACCAGTGCGCCCCGGGCAGTGTTCAGCAAAATAGCGCCGGGCTTCATTTTTGCAAGGGCTTCCCGGCTGACCAGCCCGCGGGTTTCCGGGGTGGCCGGGCAGTGCAGGCTGAGCACATCGCTGCGGGCAAGCAGGGTGTCAAAGTCCACGAACTCCACCCCATCGGCGGCGTACTCCGGGCGCACCGTGCGGGTGCACACCAGAACCTCCATGCCAAAGGCCCTTGCAATGCGGGCGGTCTGGCGGCCGATGCTGCCGTAGCCGTAGATGCCAAAGGTCTTGCCCAGCAGCTCCACCTGCGGCAGCAGACCGTACTCTGCCGGGATGCCCAGCTGCCAGTATCCGGCCTTTACTGCCCGGTCGTACCGCTGGGCGCACTGGCAGATGGCCAGCAGCAGGCTAAAAGTCATCTGGGCCACGCTATAAGTAGAGTACCCTGGCACGTTGGCCACTGCCACCCCATGGCGGCGGCAGGCTTCAAGGTCGATATTATCCGTACCGGTGGCGATGATGCCCACCCACTTGAGGTTCGGGCACTGCGCCAATATTGCCTCGTCAATGCGGCACTTGTTGATGAGCACCAGTTCTGCATCCCCGATGCGGGGCGCGATGTCGGCGTAGTCGGTGCGCACATAGCTGGTGGTGTCCGGCACCAGTGCCTTTACCCCGGACCAGTCCAAGTCCCCTTCTTCCATCACATAGCTTTCCAGAATCACTGCCTTCATAATTTCCCATTCCCTCTCTGGTTTACGTTATTCCGTTTCTTTCAGCGGATAGAGCGCCAGTGCAAGACTGCCGCCGTAGGGGCGGCTGTCCAGTGCAGCATAGCCCTTTGCCAGCAGCAGCGCCAGCTGTACCCTGTCCTCCAGCGGCACCCACACCGGCGCGGTGCGGGCGGGCACGCAGCCGGTGCGCAGCAAAAAGCAGGGCGCAAGACTTTCCAACGGGCGCAGCGCCCGCAGTCCGAAGCCCTGCCGAAAATACAGCGGCAACAGCGCTGCCGCCGTTTCGGTGCACTCTACCACCGCCCATGCCGTGCCCTTGCGGCGCAGCCGGTCTGCCCGGGCTGCGGCAATTTCCACCAGCCGGGCGGGCAGCTCCTCGCCGGTATTTACCGGCGGGGTGAGCAGGCAGCCGCCCTCCAGCTGCCGACGTCCCAGCCAGTTGCGCAGTGCCGCTGCGGCGGCGGTATCGGCGGTAAGGGGTAGCACCAGCAGCGCTGCCCCGGCTGTGCCCCACGCCTCGCCTGCGGTCAGCATCCGCAGCACCTCGGAGCAGGGGCGGTAAAACCCCGCCCCACCGCAGCGCACCAATGTAAAAAATTCCTCGGCGGAAAGCCGCCGTACCTGCCGCTGACGCGGCGGGTCACATACCTGGATCATTTGCAGTTCCTCCGTTCTGATGTTCTTTCCATCAGCATACGGAAAACTGCGCGCGAACCGGCGCGAAACAGCGCGCCTTACAGTGCAAAAATCAGTCCAGCGAGATGTCCTCGCTCAGCACCTGCCCGATGGGCTTTGCGATGCACAGGTCGGCAGAGGCATCCGCTCCGGTGGGCTGCATGTTGATGACCACCAAATTATCGCCCCGGAAATACCGGATGAGCCCGGCGGCAGGGTACACCACCAGACTGGTGCCGCCGATGATAAGGGTATCGGCATGGCGGATGGCATCCACTGCGCCGGACAGCACCTCCTCGTCCAAGCCCTCTTCGTAAAGCACCACGTCCGGCTTTACGATGCCGCCACACTCGGTACAGCGGGGCACGCCGGTGCTGTTTGCGATGAAATCCACATCGTAGAACTTGCCGCAGCGGGTGCAGTAGTTGCGCAAGGTGCTGCCGTGCAGCTCGTACACGGTTTTGCTGCCCGCCGCCTGATGCAGGCCGTCAATGTTCTGGGTGACCACAGCCCGCAGCTTGCCCTGCTGTTCCAGCTTTGCCAGCCGCAGATGGGCGGCGTTGGGCTTTGCCCCCTTTACGATCAGCTTGTCGCGGTAAAAACGGTAAAATTCCTCCGGGTTTTCCTCCCAGAAGGTATGGCTGAGGATGGTTTCGGGCGGGTAGTCGTATTTCTGGTGGTACAGCCCGTCCACGCTGCGGAAATCCGGGATGCCGCTTTCCGTAGAAACGCCCGCGCCGCCGAAAAAGACGATGCTGCTGCTTTTTGCAATGATGTCTTCCAGTGCCTTGACCATAATTGAAACGCCCCTTTCCTCACGGAAATTTTTGTGTTAAGATAGTACCAGTATAGCACATTCTTACAGGAAAGGAAGAGGCCGGTTTTGAACGTCTGGTACATCAACAGCATCCTTGGTGCCATCTGTCTGGAGGAGGAAAACGACGCACTGTGCGGGGTACATTTTTGCCCGGACGGTGCGCCGGAGCTGGAGCCGCTGCCACGCAGGGTGGTGGAAACGCCCCTGCTGCAGGAGGCAGAGGAGCAGCTGAACGAATATTTTGCCGGGGTGCGCCGGGAGTTCGACCTGCCGCTGGCAGCAAAGGGCACGCCCTTTCAGCAGGCGGTATGGGCGCAGCTGCACAAGATTCCCTACGGGGAGGTGCGCACCTACGGCCAGCTGGCGGCGGCGCTGGGCAAACCCAAGGCAAGCCGCGCCGTGGGCAGCGCCTGCCACCGCAACCCGCTGTGCATCGTGGTGCCTTGCCACCGGGTCATCGGCGCAGACGGCAGCCTGACCGGCTACGCCGAGGGACTGGAGATCAAGGAATATCTGCTGGAACTGGAACGATTTTAAGAGAATGATAAAGGCTGCTGCGCATCGTTTGCGCAGCAGCCTTTGGTGTTTTATGCAGTTTTAAAAGCCCGTGGGCGGGACGTAATAGCTTGGAATAGACCCGCTTTTGGGCGTAGCTGCGGCCTGCTGGCGCAGCGCCGAGCGGGTAACCTCTGCCCAGGAATACTGGGTCATATACTCGCCCCGGTAGGCGTTGAAAGCCGAGCGGTCTCCCCGCAGGAAGTTATAATAATCGCAGTCCACCTTGCTGGTATCCAGCGCCAAGGTGCTGCGGCCGCGTACCAGCAGCCCGTTGACCCCTGCATCCTCCAGCGTATGGCTGAGGTCAAAGATCAAATTGCGCAGATGGCTGTGCAGCGAGGCGGTGTCGGGCTTATCCTCCCACAGGACAGCCAGCATCTCGCCGTTGGTACAGGTGGCGCCGTTGCGGTCCACAAGGTAGGCCAGCAGCTCCTTGCTTTTGCTGCGCTTGAAGGAGAGCGGACGTCCGCCCACAAAGATCTCGAAGTTGCCGAAGCACTGGATCTTGATGCCCACAGGTGCCGTTTCCGGCGGGTAGCGCAGATTTTCCAGCACATTGCGCACGTCCGCCTCGTTGGCGGGCTTGAGCAGAAAACCGCTGACGAAGATCTGCAATGCTTCCAGTGCATACTCCGGGTGCTCGGTGACCACGATGATATTGCAGCGGGGCTGCAATTTCTGGATCATGCGGGCAAGGGCAAGGCCATTCATGCCCGGCATTTCCAGGTTCAAAAAGGCAGCATCCATTGGGCCCTGCCGCATCCACGTCAGGGCATCGTCAGTCGTCATGGCACTGATATAGTCACAGTCCGGTGCCACCCGGCACAGGATGCGGATCAGCGAATTGATCGCAAGCTGACCGTCATCCACAACCAGTATTTTCATAGCTTCATCCCCCTATCTGCTTACGCAAAACAATTCCCCGCTGTTAGTTTAGCACGCTGCAAACTTTTAGGCAAGTTTTTTTCCGGAAAAGCCCAAAAAAGAAACGTTTTCGCCCAGATATCTGTCCATCTTCTCCTGTCTCTTCAAGTCATTTCCGCAGCTTCGGTCGCCTTTTTCGACGAAATACCGGAGCATTGCGCGCTCAATTGATATATCAAATCAGCGCTCATTTGTCCCCGCTTCCCGCCGGAAGGCACGGCTTTTCCCCGACAAACACAAGGCCGCTGCACCGGTCTTGTGCAGCGGCCTTGTGAATAATTTGCGTTTGGCGTGCTCTGCGGCGCGCTCCAAACGTTTTTTCACGGGTTCTTCAATGGAGATCCAGCTCCGGCGGGACATCCAGCTGGTCGGAGACATATTTCCCATTCTTTTTGCGCTGACGCACACACTCGGTAAGCAGATATTCAATCTGCCCGTTCACCGAGCGGAAGTCATCCTCTGCCCAAGCGGCAAGGGCATCGTAGAGCTTGGCGTTCAGGCGCAGGGGCACCTGTTTTTTCGGCTCGGCCATCAGTACAGGCTACCGCTGTTCACGATGGGCTGGGCATCGCGGTTGCCGCACAGCACCACCAGCAGATTGGATACCATTGCCGCCTTGCGCTCATCGTCCAGTTCCACTACCTTGTTCTCGTTCAGACGATCCAGCGCCATTTCCACCATGCCCACAGCGCCGTCCACGATCATCTTGCGGGCGTCAATGATGGCGCTGGCCTGCTGGCGCTGCAGCATGACCGCTGCAATTTCCGGTGCATAGGCCAGATAGGTGATGCGGGCCTCCACCACCTCGATACCTGCCTCTGCCACGTTCTTCTGGATCTCGTCTCGGATGCGGGCAGCCACCACCTCAGAAGAGCCGCGCAGGCTGCCCTCATCGGCTACGCCGTCGCCGGTGGTGTCCACGTTGGGAGAAACATCATAGGGGTACACCCGCACCACGTTGCGCAGGGCGCTGTCGCACTGCAGGGAGAGGTATTCCTTATAGTTATCCACGTTGAACACAGCCTTGGCGGTATCGGTCACGCGCCAGATGACTGCAATGCCGATCTCCACCGGATTACCCAGACAATCGTTGATTTTCTGGCGGGAGTTGTTCAGGGTCATCATCTTGAGGGAGATCTTTTTGCTCATGGACTCGACGCTCATCTGAGCATTCTGGCCGTTATTGCCAAACAGCGCAGCCACGCTGTTCTCCTTGCTGTTCACGTCTCCGCTCTGGCTCAGGCGGGTACCGGCGGCAGGGTTGACGGCGGTGCAGAAGGGGTTCACCCAGTAAAAGCCCTGTCCCTTCAGGGTGCCGATGTAATCACCAAACAGGGTGAGCACCAGCGCCTCCTGCGGCTTTAACACCTTGAGGCCGCAGAACAGGAAAATGCCTGCGATCCAATACGCAATGGACAAAATCAGCAGCGGCACGCCCAGAAGCATCCGGTCTGCATTCAGCAGAGTGATGCTGTAAATGAACAGGGCGATGGATGCCACATAGCCCAGCAGGGTGAGCAGCAACATAGCCATACCGTTTTTGCGGGTATTCAAAATTTTCTCTTCCATAACAAGTCCCTCCTTATCAGGGTCGGAAACGTTTCTTTGTGATATCAAAATCATATCATTTTATAAAAAAATTGTCAAGTACTTCCAACAAAAAATCCCCGCCTGCCCGGATACTGCGGACAAAGCGGGGTCAAGCATTATGGGTGCGCCGGGCAGACAGAGTTTCAGGCGTCTGCCTGCGCTTCTCCCCCGATCAGCACCACGGCAACATCATTGACGTTGGTACCGGTAGCGCCTGTGATGATAAGCCCATCCACCGCCTGCAAGGCGTGGTAGGCATCGTTGTTTTGCAGGGTGTCGAACACGTTCCAGCCCGCTGCTGCCAGTGCTGCGGCGGTGTCGCCATCCACATAGCCGCCGGCGGCATCGGTGGGGCCGTCGGTGCCGTCACTGCCCACGGAGAACACTGCGGCGTTCTGTCCCGCCAGCGCCGGGGCTGCGGCCAGCGCCAGTTCCTGATTGCGTCCGCCCAGCCCTTTGCCGGTCAGGTGCACCACGGTTTCCCCGCCCGCGATAAAGGCCAGCTTTTTTCCTTGTCCCGCATGGGTGCGGGCGATGGCACCCAGAAAGCTGCCTGCCTCCCGCGCCTCGCAGCAGAGCCGGTCGGTGAGGAGGATGGGCTCATAGCCCAGCTCCCGGCAGGCTTTAGCGGCAGCGGTGCACAGCTCTCGGACGCTGCCGGTGATCTGTGTGGTCACGTTGTCAAGGGCTTTCGGCGTTTCCTGCGCCAGCAGCGCCTTTGCCTGTTCTGACAGGTCCAGGTGGTATTTCTCCGCAATGGCAAGCGCTTGTGCACAGGTGGAGGAATCCGGCACCGCCGGGCCGCTGGCGATCATATCCAGCGGATCGCCCAGAATATCGCTGAGCACGATGCTGAACACCCTTGCGGGCGCGCAGTGCTGAGCGAACCGCCCGCCCTTGACAGCGGACAACCGCTTGCGGATGGTGTTCATCTCCACGATATCGGCTCCGCTGGCAAGGAGCTGATTGGTAATGTCCTGCAATTCCCCGCCGGAGACAAGCGGCTTTTCAAACAGGGCGCTGCCGCCGCCGGAAAGCAAAAACAGCACCGTGTCCTCTGCGGTCAGCCCCTGCACCAGCGCCAAAGCTTTTTCGGTGGCTGCAAAGCTGTTGTCATCCGGCACGGGATGACCCGCCTCATAACAGCTTATGCCGGGAATTTCGCCCTTCACATGGCCGTACTTGGTCACCACCACGCCGCCGTCCACGCGCCCTAGTGCCTGCACGGCGGCATGCGCCATCTGCCATGCGGCCTTGCCTGCCGCCACCAGCAGCACTCTGCCGCCTCCGGGCTGAAAGTCCTCCAGCGCGCGGCACACCGCTTTATCCGGCAGCACTGCCTGAATGCTGGAACAGATGATCTCATCCGCATCCCGCCGCAATGTGGTATTCATAATACAGTCCTCCTAACAGAGTTTGCCCATCCTCGATCCGAATGACCTGCTGCGCAATTTCCGAGTGATGCAGGGCTTTACGCGGTCAGGTCTTTTTTGCCGGGGTTCAGGATGAACCATACGCCCTCACCTTCACGGCTGCGGGCTTCGTGGCTGCCGTAGTAGACATAGAGCTTGCTCAGGGATACCGCACTGATCTCTTCCGCAGTGGGGGCGGCGGCAGTCAGGGCTTCGGCGGTGACTGCACCGTTCTCGGCTTCGCTCACGTCTGCCCATGCGGTCTCGTTGGCAGTCGTCAGTTCATTCACCTCGGCACGGCCCATGTATGCTGGAATGTTCTCCGGGTCAAGGCCGATGGCCTCGGTAAAAGACGCCACAGCCTCGGTGTAGTTCAGCTCGGTCAGGTATTTCCGTCCCAACTCGATCTTATCCGCTGCCGTAACCGCTTTTTTGCTTTTTTCAGTTGCTACATTTTGTATTCCTCCAAAGCGCAACCCCAAAGTTATGCTTCAAACATTTTCCAGCTGACACAGCCGTCCAGCCAGAATTTTCCGTTTCCAGAGGTCATGCGCACCTTATTCTGTGCATCCAGATCGTTAAAGTGCCACCACTCCGAGGCCAGCGGTGTCATGCCTGCATTGGTACAGTACCCCTGCAGCCGCCGCGCACCGTCTGTCATGGATGCCGATGCAGTGGCCCGCTTCCATGCGGTGGCCGAATTAGAAGTTACCGGGCCGGTAAAGCAGGCCGCCGCACTGCTCAGCTCGTGCATGGCAGAGGGCATGGCGTATTCCTCACCGGTCACCTGTACAAAGGGACACCCCGCCATGCTGTGCTCTGTCTGCTCAGTGATGCGCAGCAGGGTCGTGTCCATTGCCACACCGCGCTGATGGTTGGAAAGAGACGTTGTAATAAACCAGCCGATATTCCACGCGCCCTTGTTCAGCGCCGTCATCAGTTCCTTGTCCATCCTTGCCTTGGCGTACACTGCATCCTTTACCAGCATCTGCACCTCATAGGGCCGGAATGTCTCTACGATCTTCAGGCAATCGCCCGCCTTCAAAGCATCTTTCTGCGCTGCACCAACTTTTTTTGCCATAGCGTAATTGATAGGCATTAGATACTCATCCCGCCCAAGGCGCTGGTTGTAGAACAGGCCGTCATACAGTTTCTGTCCCGTAATGCCTTCAATATCCTTTCCGCAGGTTTTAAAGATCGATGCCTTGGCATTGGGGTTTTCGTATACGATGGAAGGCAGAACATCGGGCAGATTGATCATACACAGTTCATTTTCCAACCAGCCCACGGTGCCGTCCAGCAGGCAGACCTGCCAATATGCGCCAGACTCCTGCCGGATATAAAACATATCTCCCGCTGCAAGTCTGCGCAGTACCGTACTGGCCCCATCCGGTCTCTCGTACAGCAGCATCACAGCCGCCCCTGCAAAGCCTGTTGAACCTTCCAACGGCAGTTCGAAGTTCTGGGGAACGCGGATGCCATCCCGCAGAACCGCATTGTCGTCCAGTGCTGCATTCCACATCGGTCCGGTTTCAGAGACCGGATCACTGACTTCCTGCTGCTGCCAGCTGACAGCCCGCTCTTCCACTGTGGGGTTCTGGCAGCCCGTCAGAAGCCATGCGCATGCCATGGCCGAAAGGCACAGAAAATCACGTCTTGTTGTTTTCATGTATTTTCCGTCCCTTCTTCCTGTTGTTCCTGTGCCGGAGTTTCCGGCGCTGTCGGTGCCTTCGATGCGGTCTCCTGCTCTGCCGCCGATTCCTCCGGCGACTGCGTCGGCTGTTGTGCCGCCGGGGCAGTCTGCCCCGCTTCCGTTGTTTCGGTCTGTGTCGGCTGTGCTTCCAGCAGTTCTTCCTCCGGCGGTTCGCCCTCGGCATCCTCTGCAAGATCGTCCTCCGGTGCCTGATTCCCAACCGGCTGAACACTGCCGCTGCCGTTCAGGTTGCTGCTAAGTGCGCCCTCCCCGAATGTGCCCGACTGACTGACGCCGTTGATAAAATAGTAGCTTTTTTCATGGGAATGATCCCATCCCTGCTTCGGTTCTCCATTTGTCCCAAAAGCATAGGGCTGGCCGTCGATCACACACCACCCGGTCATCTGATTTCCGTTGCCGTCCAAATAGCGCGTGCCCGCATCCGTTTCAACCCAGCCGGCCTGACTGACACCGTCCACAAAGAAATAATCCTTTCCATCGATCTCTGTCCAGCCCTGTGCCGGTGCGCCGCTGTTGTCGTAGTATTTCAGGACGCCGTCCGTTTTTTTCCAACCGTTCAGTCGGTTTTTGACCCGTCCATCACTATCCAGTTCCCAGACCTTTCCGTCCTCCTGATAAGTACCGGTGCGCGGATGTCCGGTTTCGTCAAAGCAGTACTGCACTCCGTCCAGCATGATCCAGCCGGTGTACAACTGTCCGGTCTCCGGTTGGAAATAGTAGTATTTTCCGTCTATCTTCGCTTCGCCCTGGGTGAGCTCTCCATCTGCGTTGGCATAGCCGACATAGCCGTTCTCTTCGATCCAGCCGATCTTCAAAAAGTTGTTGCTGTCAAAATAGTAGAGCTTATAGTTGATCTCATACAGCCCCTGCGCACGGGTGCCGGTAGTCGGCGAGATATAGTAGCGATGCAGTCCTTCGCCGTGCCACCCCGTAGTCTTACTCTGGATCGCTTTGTAAACTCCAAAAGCGACCCCTGTGAGCAGACACAGGCACACCAGTACTACACCGACGGCTTTCAGCGGCCTTGCCGCCCTTCTTCTGCGCGTATTCTGCGTCACACTAAACCGATATCGTTTGATCTTCTGGCGTTTCATTCTCATCTTCCCATATAAAGATTCAGCCCCCGGTGGAATGCCAGAGGCCGAATTTCATGTTAATAGGCGTCCTGTACCGTCTCTTTACCGTTTTCACGGTAGGTCGTCACAGTAAAGCCGTTGTAATACAGCAGGCCATCCTCGCCATCACCGATGCAGCTGGAAGCATACTCCGAACTGTTCGGCTTGCCAATAGCGGCATACAGCTTGGAAACGTCTTTACCCACATACTTCAGGGCAGTTTCCAGGCTGGCAGTTTCTGCCGGAGCAGTCTCTGTAACGGGCTTGCTTTCCACAGGCTCCGTCTTTTCTTCTTTGGAGGAAGCAGCCGTCTCCTGCTTTGCAGGCTTAGATTTTGCCGCGGTCTCGGCCTTGGATTCTGCCTTGGACTCTGCCTTGGATTCGGCCGGTTTCTCCGATGCCGCCTCGCTTACCGCAGAAGAAGCTTCGGAAACTGCCTCCGAGACAGCCTCGCTTTCCGGCACAGCCTCCGACGAAGCAGCCTCCAATGCCACAACGGAAACCGATTCAGATTCCACAGCCGAGGAAGCGGTCGTTTCTGCTTTTGCCCCGCATCCCGATGCCAGAAGCATCGCACCGCAGAGCACTACACCCATCATCTTATAGTTTACATTCATTTTGTTTGTTCCTTCTTTCTATTCTTTCAGTCAGTCGGCCAGGGCGCAGAAGACCCATTCACCGTCCGACAGAAATGCTGCTTTTAGTTGCTGCTCCCGCACATTCTGCGGAAGATACGCCGTAAACGGCTGTGTTCCCTCTCCGCAGGGGGAAGCTTCGTAGGTTCCGGTCTCTGCCAGAATGTAGATTGGAGAGTCGTCATCCACACGCTGCCCGCTCAGATCGCCTGTCAGGCAGAAAGTCCCCTCCATTCGGCTGTCCTTCCGTTGTGCCTTCGCGCTTGTACCGGTATCTGCCGCCGGGACTGCCGTGCGTTCCGGAGCAGGCATTTCCGGGGCGCGTTCCAGCAGCCAGTTCAGGTTGCGTTCCACCAGTTCCACCAGCAGCACATCGGGCTGCTCTTCTGTAACAGCCGTCAAAAGGTAGGGCATATTCCGGGAGAAACAGGCGTTGCCGTAGCTCTGTGCCAGAAAAGGATGCAGATTGATGCCAAAGGAATCGCGGTATACAAAAATGCTTTCGTCTGCCGCCGAATTTTCCGTGTGGATCGTGATATCATCTGCCGAGTGGAATTTTTCGTCATACTGATAGGTAAAGTCGTATGCCGTATCCTGTTCCGTCTCGTTTCCGGCAGGGTAAACCATCTCATACAGGTCGCCGGTATGCGGGGATGTTTTTCCATTGATGCGGGAATCAAACTCCGCTTCAGAGCCTTTCAGTTCTTTCAGCAAAGTCTGTGCTGCCAGCTGTGCGCCCCGCATATTCCAGTGGCTGTCCCGACGGTAATACAGCTGCTCTTCGTGGTCAGACAGTGTTTTGAACAGATCCACATACCGGACATTCTGCTGTTCCATCTGCTGCTGAAGCAGTTGGGCGTTCCGTACGGAGGCTGCCGTATATCGTGCCGGCATCTGTAGGATAGTTCTCGGAGGTGACTTTTCTGACTTTGTTACTCGATGGCATCCAATGGGCCGATAAAGCGGTAGAAAATCTGGATTTTC
>ERZ1673742.211-NODE-211-length-82396-cov-31.913773_pt1 | contig 82396 bp, 98 predicted proteins | sample MGYA00580208_ERZ1673742 | MGnify/ENA primary metagenome ERZ1673742 (study PRJEB41218, sample SAMN15661774) | gut metagenome | host: Homo sapiens | place: Canada: London | collected 2015-08-20/2019-03-30 | study: EMG produced TPA metagenomics assembly of...
CTGTGCTGTACAACCGGATGTTGCTGAACGGTACGCTCTGGCCGCATTTGCAGGATGTCCAGAAAACGGCCTGCGCGTGGCTGGAACGCACGATGAACGCTCTGTTAGACAACCACACCCTGCGCCAGACAAAGCGCACGCACAGCTCCTCTGGGTGGCCCATATGAACGGGCTGAAAGCGCAGGCGGAGGAGGTGGTGGTGAGGGAAATCGTGTATGCAGAATGAAACCACGATTCATCTTGTCTATCCATCCAAACATGGTATAATGGAACAAAGGAGCGTGATACCATGAGCCCAATCGAAGTCCCTGCAAAAATCCAGTTGGTCGAAAAGCGTGAAACACGGACGAGCCGTGGAATGCTCTCAAAGGGCTGGTATCAGGTAGACGACCAGCTTGTCATGGTCAAGGGCAACTCCATCACAGAGGCCGGAACCGCTGGGTATGAGCCGTATTCTGAGGTGATGGCCTCGCTGATTGCGCAGGTACTGGGTCTGCCTCATGTGGAATACGCCCTGATGCCTGCCAAACTCTTTCCCGACATTCAGACCTATTCCTGCGATGTGGTCAGCGTCTGCCCCAAGTTCACAACGGACGATGAACAACTGTATCATTTTGCAGACTTGGCTGATGCCCATTTCCTTGCCAGCGGTCGGGCCGCTTCACCGGAGGCACTGTTTCAGTATGCGGTAGAATTGTATGGCAAGAAGTGGCTCTATCAAATGCTGGCGTTCGACGCCTTTATTGGCAACGAAGACCGCCACGAAAACAATTTTGATGTAATCGTCCGGGATGGAAAAAATTATGCTCCGCCTATTTACGACAATGGCGGCAGTCTGCTTGCGTGGGCAACGGATGAAGAATTGACCGACACGAAGCTCCGTTATCAGTTCGACAAAGCCAAACCGTTCCGCAGTCACCATGCCCAGCAAATCAAGATGATCGATGAGCCTGTGCTGCCAACGCGTGACTTGGACGAGTTGTATAGTGAAATCACTCAGTCCATCTCGCCTATTCTTGCATTGTTGAGCGAAAAGCGAGCAGCTGCGATCCGTCAATACCTGAAATACCGTCTGCACTACCTGAAAGCCGCCATGGGGTGATAAAATGGCCTATCTGAAATTGATGATGGATGAAAAAGAAATTGCACACCTAAGCGAAGATGGGCAGTCTCTTTGCGCAAATGAGGGTGTGCCGCAGTATGACCTGCCTCTGAACCTCTTTATCGGCAACAGCCGCAAAGTGCCGCTGGTCGATGTGGTTGTCTGGGCAAAGAAGCGCATCTTTCCCCGGAATCGGATGGACTGCAAGGAGATTCTGGAGATGATGGGACTGCCCGACTACAATGCGTGGGAAATCGTAAAGCGCACTAACGCCTGCCTGATGGAGGACCCCTTCTGGCTGCGCTTCAGCGAAGATGAGACCTTTGAGGATACCACGCGCGGCAGGGCAAGAAGGATCATGACCGAATGTCAGGAGCCCGCTGATACCAATTAGTATCATTTATAACAACGTTAGGGCAAAGCTCACATCCCCTTCACTTTAAGTCAGCGTTTGCCGCCGTACATACCTGCCCTTTGGGGACATTCAAATTTTTTCAAAACAGAATCCCTTAATCGCCTTGCTTTTCTCTTAAAATGCGGCCAATTTTAATGGAAAGCGCATTGAGTAAGGTCTGAATCAGCTTTACTTGCTTGACTTTTTGTTGGTTGTCAGTATATTGATACTAATTGGTATCAATATGTATCAGTTACGAGGTGACAGGAATGGATGGAGCCAAATTTGCAAAAATGCTTTCAGACAAGCATCTGTTCGAGCTGGATCGGATGGAGTATAAATATTCTGTCTCTAGTGTCAAGGAATTTATAGGGTTGCTCCGTCAGAATCTCGCTCAACCTTTGCCTTTGGCTGATTTTTCCAGTGATGAACTGTTCTATCTGCCCAATCTGGCTCAAATCTCCACCAACGGTATGAAGCAGCTTCTTTCTGTTCCCGCAAGCAATCAGTCCTTTGGGTTGCAAGCCATGACTGAGGAGATCCACGCAACCTTCCAAATCGAAAGCATTCGCTCCTCACGCAACAGCATCCGGCATATTCTGAATGGCTACGCCCCGCGTAATGAGGAAGAATCGCGTATTTATGGCATGAAGCGTGGTTTGGACTTCATTGCCGACCGCCAGAATGCGATTACGGAAGAAAACTTGCACCAACTTTACCAAATCAGTTCCGGCGACTATCTGCCAGATGAAGACCGCCTGTTGCCTGACCATTTTTACCGGAATGCTCCCGTTTATGTTATCGGCGGCGAAGAAAGTCGGGAGGGACTTCCGGTGCAGCAGCTCCCGGATGCCATGAAACGGCTGGTTGATTTCGCCAATGCCAAAGATGGCATCAACGAGTTGCACAAAGCCGCTATCCTGCATTTTGCTTTCGCCTACTATCACCCCTATTTTGATGGCAATGGCCGCACTGCACGGTTGCTCCACCTTTGGTATCTTGTTCAGCAGGGCTATCCAGCAGCACTGTTCACGCCGTTTTCCCACTATATTGCTGAGAGCAAGTCAGCCTACTACAAAGCCTATGACCGTGTCGAAAAGAATGCTCTTATCTCCGGCTACACGGATGTAACGCTGTTCCTGTCCTACTTCTGCAACGAAGTCTATAACCGTCTGCAAGTCGATGTGATGCCGCCGCAGACAGAGCTTCAGGTATATCAGACAGCCCTTTCGGAAGGAAAAATCACCGAGAAAGAACGGCTGCTTTGGGAATATGTTCTGTCTGCCTACGGCACGGAGGAGTTCACCACCAAGCAGCTGGAAAAAGACTTCCACAATGCTGCCTATGCCACGATCCGGACGTTTGTGATAAAGTTCCACGAGATGGGATTGCTGGCAGCAAGGAAAGCCGGAAACCGAGTATATTATAAAGTAAGATAAATTATTGATTTGAGCCGCAGGTGATATTATTTCATTCTGCGGCTTTTTTGTTGCAAATCTTCAGATTTGTGTCGAAATCACTTGTGTGTCGTCCTGCTCAATGCTATAATTACAATGTTGAAGTGTTTATATTTTGTGTATGTTGCACAATTTAAGATGTTTGTGTGATGACATTCTGTAAACACCATCTTTTTTACGCCCGGATGTCCTGAAAGGCCAAAACAAAAATGATCTTTTCTGAAAAAAGCGAAACTCCAAACTTGACTGATTATCTCAAAGCAAAACCAGACTCCGTAGTCTACTACGGGGATAAAAAATCCACTGCAAGCTGGCGGTTGCTTTACTTTATTGCGCTCAAATTGATTGCTGCAAAGCATCCGGATGAGTTAATGCGCCTTGAGGGGAAAAGCATTTTAGGGGATAAAATTGAAATTGGAAGCGAAATTGAGATTCGAGAGTTTTCTCATCCTCTCGGTATTATGCAGAAGCCGGATGGAAAATGGCTTTTTGCTGAAACAGACTTCAATGCGCATCAAATTCTGCTCCGCCTGAAAAAGCTGATGGAGATCTGTAAAGACCCATTGGACACAATGGTAATCTATTTCTCCGCGAATCAGTCACAAAATGTATCCTTACGCACCGATAAATCGGATTCTCCTTTGATTCGGAAATCGCTGGCTGAAATCTTCCGACCGGAAGTTGCCAAAGCAGTACCCACTGTGACCTTGGCTGAACAGCAATATGTGCAATGGCTGATTCAAAAAGGCGAGAAGCCTTCAGAAGTGCAAACTGCTTTTTCCATGACGGAAAAAGTCATCAACCGGCTTCAAATATCTGCCAAGCGACTTTTCTCAGTGACAAGCGCTGTTGAACTCAAATACATTCTCTCTGCGCTGCGGCGCACACCGCAGTGGCACTATTTTTCGTCAAGACAGCAAAACCAAATCGTGCATACGATTGATCTGTATCGAGAATTTCGGGAAAGTTCAGAGAAAGCACTGGCAAATGCGCAAGCTACATCAACAGTGCAGCCGCCCGCTACAGCTTCGACCTCTCATCCCTCCGTGTTGCCTGCCCCTGCTTTGTCCGGTTCGCAGAAAATTTCTTCTCCGGAAAAATCCTCCTGCGCAGGAGCAAATCCTCTGGAAGTGCTGTTTGATGGCAAACACATCGAAGTGAAAACATGGAAAGATGTGTATGTCGCAGGTGTCAAGGAACTGTACAGCCGCTATCCTCAAAAGTTTATTTCGCTCATCGGCGACCCGGACAATAAAACTGGTGTCTATATTGAAACCGCCTACCGTGCCCATAAACTGAAAGGGTTGAAGGTCCTCACCAAAAACAGTGCAGGGCAATGGCTTTATCTGGAAACCGAGAAAACCCCGGATGAAGCCATGACAAGCCTTTATAAGCTCCTGGATCATTGTGGAGTTGCGCATACCGCACTTTCGGTTCAGTGCAAAAAGGCTGAATCGGATGTACCGGTCACAGTGACCGACGTTTCGATTCCCCAAGTGGTTTCTTCTGCGCCAGCAAAACCGATTGCCAAGCCTGTTGCTGCGCCTGTTGAAAAAACAGCTGTACGGACACCGCCTAACGCAAACAGTTCCGCTTTTTATCAATGGATGCGGAACGAGATGCATCTGGCAGAGTCGTCCTCGCGAAGCTATGCCTCTGCGATCAACAACTGTGAACAGCTGGCTCGGCAAATCGGCTTGGACAGCACGGCTCTTTATGGCGTATCCATTGAAGTTGCAACGCACACAAAAGATCTGTTGACTGCTACAAAGGAATATACTTCAACCAACGCCAGACAGAACAATCGGCTGCGGGCCGCACTGGCAAAATACATACAGTATCTTTCTGTGCCGGAAAGCACTTCTACGAAAAAAGAGCCAATCGCTTCTAAGCCTGTTGCAACACCCATGCAAGCACCCGCAGTCATTTCTCCGGTCTCTCAGGAATTGATTCGGGATGTTGAAAAGGTCGTGCTGGATGCAGATTTGGACGGCATTGCGCTGTCTGACCTCTATGGAGAGATCCATGCATCGGACTATTCCATTCGGGAGGCTGTTTCGGCATCTTCCAAAATCGCATCACTGGCAGGTAAACTCTACCACGAGGACGCCTTTGTGGATTGGGATGATGGTGCCAGCCAGATGGAGCAGCTTTTGGAAAAACTTATGGAGCGGAATGACGGCTATGTTTCGGACACACAGCTCTACGAATATGTTCGTGCCGAAATGCAGATGTTCCTGAATGATAATGGCATCAGCAGTTCTGCAATGGTTTATGACCTCGCTCGTCATCTGTTCGAGAAGGTCGGATATCACGGGAAACATTACTCCTTTAGCAACAAGACTCATATCTCGCGTGTTGGCAATGAGCAGATCGGTTCGGTTCTCGATGTAATGTGCCGTTATGCGCGGGAACAGGGCGGAATATTTGCTGAGGAGGATCTGGTTCAATACCTGCAAAATGTTGGGCTGAAAACCGGCAATCTGCATGGTCAGATGAAGCTGAATGAAGAACCGATTTTTCTTTATTATCAGCCAGATGTGCTGATTACCGGGGAAAGTTTGCAACTGAATGAAGCATGGTTTGCCAAAGCGCAGCAGGCTCTGGATAAGCTGTTCTCAGATTTAGGGGATCACATTGTTCTGCGCGATATCCAGCCGTGGTGGTACAGTTTGCTCCCGGCTTTGCCCGGTGACCGACCGTGGACACCTTTACTGTTGCAAAGCATTCTGGGCTTTTACAGCAAAAAGCTGGGCAATGCTAAGACGATCTGCGGTATGGCCAGCCAATCCAAGGATACCCTGCACGCCATGCTGGTGAGCGGCTCCAGTGAAGTCCAGACTTTTTCGGATGCCGTTGCAGCGTGGTATGTCGATGACGGCATCACAGGAAAACGGTTCCAAGCAGAAGATCTGCGTGAACTTCTGGTCAAGCGTGGGCTTCTTGCAGGCAGTGAATTGTATGGCAGACTTCACAAGGCACTTGCCAACGATCCCCGTTTTGCATGGAGTGCAGACAATACCACCGTGACGATCAATTTGTAAATAGAAAACGAACGCCAGAAAATCTCTGGCGCAAGAGAGGAATGAAAAGCCGCCGTGTACGGTTATGAATGGACGGAAGAGAACGGCATCTTCCGGCTGACGATCAATGCAAAAATTCAAAAAGAAATTCGCCCGGTCTTCCATGAAGAATTAGACTTCTTTGGGATGGATCAATACTGGGATTATCCCAAAGATACAACCGCACCGCTGCTTTGGGCAGAGGGTGTTCGCCGCTATGTCCTGAATGGTGTCTGCGTGGCTGAGGCGCAGGGAGGAGGTTTCTATACAAAACCGACGATCAAACGGTTGACAGAAGAACGTCTGAAACTCGTTCCCATTGATACAAATCGGCTCTATGAAGTCAACCGGCAAATTATGCTGAGTCTGGAGCAAAAAGCAGTCCAATTTATCCAGACACAGTACGAGCACTATCTTCCGTTAGGGTTCTCATTTGTCTGTGCATTTTCGGGCGGCAAGGACTCGCTGGTTTTGCTCGATTTGATGACCAAAGCACTTGCTCCAAAGGATTATTATGTTGTGTTCAGTAATACCGGCATGGAGCTTTCCGATACGCTGAACGCTGTCCAGAAAGCCAAAAAGCGGTGGCCTGAATTGCGTTTTGAAGAAGCCAAATGTCACATGGATCCCACTGAAACATGGGATGAATTTGGTCCTCCGGGACGACGCATGAGATGGTGCTGTCAGGTACACAAATCTGTTCCAACGCTACTAAAACTTCGAGAAATAACAGGATTTTACAATACGAAAGCTGTGGTTTATGATGGTGTTCGTGCTGAGGAGAGCGCAAGACGTTCCAAATACGATGAGGTAAGTGAAGGAAAGAAAAATATCAGTCAAGTAAATGCCAGTCCCATCCATAAATGGAATACAGCCGAACTCTATTGTCACATTCTAAAAAACAACCTTATGTTAAATAATGCCTACAAGCTGGGATTGTTCAGAGTAGGGTGTATGGTATGCCCGCTTTCTTCTGATTGGTGGGATGGAATTGCCAATTATCACTATAAAGAGGAAATGGCTCCATTTCTTCAACGAGTAGAACAGTATGCGAAAAACACAAAACCTGAAAAAGAAGTTAAAAAGTATATTGAGGGCGGCGGTTGGAAAGCAAGAATGGGTGGTCGCGGGCTGACAAACGGTGGAAATCGTGTTGTGGAACGAATCTCGGATAATCAAATCAGTTTCACAATCCAACATCCTACGCAGCCGTGGCTTAATGTTGCACCCATATTAGGACCTATTACAGAACAAAACTGTGATTCTGGTGTGCAAAAAATCAATAATGTCAGCTTGGATTACCGCCTCAAAAAAGGCGATGACCAGTTGTGCGTAACGTATAGTCCATTTTCTAAAATGGATAGATTTACAATCAGTCATCTTAGAGGCATTGCCAATAAAGTAGCTTATTGTCAGGGATGCAAAGCCTGCGAAGTCCAATGCCCAACGGGTGCGTTTACCATTCAGTCCAATGGGCAAATTTTGATTCGACAGAATCTTTGCTGCCACTGTTCTAACTGCCTAACATTTTGTGAAAAAAGTTGTCTGGCCGCAAAATCGCTAAGTACAACCGGAGGAGGAAGTAATATGAATATGAAAGGCATGAATGCATACCAGCATTTTGGATTAAGGCAGCCATGGATCGAGCATTTTATGGCCGATGGTGTTAATTGCTTCGGTCAAGGCGTTTTGGGAAATCGTCAATATGATGCTCTAAAAGTCTGGCTTAGAGATGCCGGCATCATTGAATCCAATAAAGACAAAACCATTTCGGTCACTTCCTTGGGAGAAAAACTCATTCAACGAGGTTCGTATAATCCGTTTGTTTGGGCCATTATTTGGGCAAATCTTGCCTATAACTCGACGATTTGTCGGTGGTATTGCTTGAATACCGAGATTGGTGCAACATACGAAAAAGGTGACCTCGTTGTCATGATTGGAGAAGAGTACTCAAAGTCAACACGAGACAATGCTGTAACATCGTTGCTTGAAACGCTTCGTCAGTCTCCGATTGGTAGTGCTCTCCAGCAAGGAATCCCCATGGAGCTGTCCAAAACAACATATTCATATTACCGTGCCGGATGGGAATACCCCCATGCGGTTGCTTTGCTGTATGCACTTTATCTCTACGCTGAGCATACTGGCCGTAAGAGCTTTACTTTCTCTGAGCTGGTCAATGCACACAGCAACCCGGATGCAAAGGGAATCTCTCCTGCGGATATCTACGGCATTGATGTGAAGAAATTCCGCGAAGACGTGCAGGGTTTGGCGATCAGCTTCCCGAAACACATCCGGGTTTCCTTTGTGGCAAACCTGGACAACATCATTCTGGAAGATTATTCTTCCGACGATATTATTGATCTGGCCGAGGAATAAAAATCGAGAGGAGTTTGCGGTCATGGCATACAACAAGCAGTACAAGGACTTCCTTGAAATCAGCCCCAACTTCGAGTCGGTCGTGGACATCGATGCGGATAAGCGGAATCAAAACCTGTGGCGTGAATACATTGTTGGCGATGACATGGAAAATCTCGTGGATGTTCTGTGCCAGTCGCTTGGCAACGAGGCTCCGGATGCCCGGAGATCGTTCTGGGTGCATGGTTCTTATGGCACCGGTAAAAGCTATGCAGCTATTTTTGTAAAGCATCTGCTGGAAGAAGATCCGAACGTAATCGACGAGTTCCTGTCGAAATCCTCCAGACTGTCCAAATATCGTAATCGCTTTATGAAGTGCCGCAACAAGGGCGATTATCTGGTGATCTGGAAGACAGGCTGCACGGGCATACGCACCGGCGACATGATGCTGGTAGAAGCAGAGCAGGCTGTCCGTGAAGCTCTGGTTGCTAAATTTGGCGATAAAGCGGATCTGGGTGGCGCATCGTTGATCAGTGCGGTGACCGATAAGTTGGATGATGCGTCCATCAACTGGGATCATGTGATTGAAAATACGATTCTGAGTGATGATTATTCTTCGGTGGAAGAACTGCGCGCTGCGGTTTCCTCTGGCAAGCTGTCTGCCATCCAGACGACTGCCATGGTTCTGCGGGACATGAAGTTTGGCCTGATTTCCAATCTGGACACGTTTGAAAATTGGCTGACAGAAGTCATTGATGCCAATGGTCTTGCCAAGAGTGGCATCTTCTTTATCTGGGATGAGTTTACCGAGTACGTTGCACATAGCGATGACCACACCATCATGCAACAGCTCTCTGAATTCTGCAAGGTCAAGCCGTTCTTTATGCTCTATGTTGTCCATCGTTCGGATGAGATGGTCGATAGCATGGGCAAGGACCGCTATCAGATGATTACCAACCGCTTCCACACAGTAGAATTCCACATCAGTGCATCTGCTGCGCTGGACCTGATTGCGGGTTCTATTGTTGTGCGCAACGGTATGCAGAACGCATGGGCTGATGAACGCAATCAGGTTGTCAACGATTTCAAGAAATTCCTGCCAGATCTGGTTGGTCTGGATGACAAGACCGGCGAAATGATCGACAAGCTGTGCCCCATCCACCCTATGACGATTCGGTTGCTTTCTCGTGTGGCGGAGAGCTTTGCTGCTGCGCAGCGTACCATGTTCCGCTTTATGAAGGATCAATCGAATTCTGACATTGGCTTTGTCGGATATATCAACCACTACGGCCCGGATGATGAAGCACGCTGGCTCACCCCGGAATGGCTGTGGGATTATTTCTTCACCCGCGAAAGCGACTTTAGCGATAAAGATACGAAAGTTGCACCTTATATCCAACATTATGAGGAAAGCCTGCATCTTGTTGAAAGTGATGAGGATGCGCTGCGCCTGTTCAAAATCGTGATGCTGCTGCTTGCTGTTTCTTCCACCACTAAAGGCGCATATGGTGTGCGTCATATGCAGGGTGGCATTGCTGCAACGCTGGACTGTCTGGAAAACTGTGTGGCTGGTGTACTCAGCAAGGACAAGGTGCGTGATTTGCTTGCTACTTTGGAGGAAAGCAAGCTGGTACTTCAAGATCAGGCTGCTAATGGTACGATTCGACTTCAACTTCCGTTTAAGGGCGGCTCCGGCGATGCATTCCGGGTCAAGTTTGAAAATAACGACCGAAAATATTCTCGGTATCAGATGTTTACCAAGGATGGCCGCTTCTCCAACGAGCTGGAAAAGAAGGTCTGGGACGAAAACGATGCGACCTTCAAACGCATGAAGATCGCTGTCTGCTGTGCAGAGACCAATTCTATCAATAATCGTCTTGCCGAGGTAAAGGCGGAACTGATAAAATTGCCCTATAAGCTGGGTTTGCTGATCGTCACGGTAAAGGATGATCCGCAGTATAGTGCGATTCAGAATACGCTGGCTCACGCTGCAGCCGATGCAGATGAACCACGGTTGACGATTGCTCTGCTCAAGACACCTCTCAGTGACGAGAACCGTAAAGCATGGCTGACGCAGCTCACCAAAATGGAGCTTGCTAACGAGAGCGGGCAGACTGCATCTGCGAATGGCTACAAACTGGAAAGCGAAAAAGTGATCAGCACATGGACTGCACAGGCTACTGGCGGCGGAAAGCTCGTGGCATGGAATGGCACCAATGTGTTCAACAATCTCTATGGCACGGCAAATTTGCGCCATACCATCATTACACAGGTTCTGAACAATGTTTTTCCCTATGCCCCGGAACAGATCGTCAAAATGGTTACTGCTTATAAGCCTTGCAACGATGCTGCACCGGCAGCGGGTATTGCTCGTAAAGGCGCAACCACTCAGATGCAAAGCGTTTTGAACAGTATCTCTCCTGAAATCCTGCAATTTACAGAGATTGACGGAATCGCCAACGCTACGGGCGATAAAACTGTAACGGCTGTTGCTGCCCTTGCCAAGGTCATTCGTGATAAGATGGATTCCGGTCAGCGTGTGATTCTGAGCGACTTGTGGCGTGAACTGCAGGAGCCGCCATTTGGTTATTATAATACGATTGCCTGCGGCATCCTGCTTGGCCTGATCTTCTCCTGCTACAAAAACACAGCCTTCAGCTGGACGGATAGCGTCCAGAGTACGCACATTTTGAACGAACAAACTCTCAAGAGCATGATTCTGTCCATGTGCAAAGGTTCCCTCAACTCGGACTATCTATCTGCCGGCAGTATCACGTTCCAGCACTTCCGCGATTACGTTAAAGACATTATAAATTTGACCGATGCACAGGTTGCAACAGAAGCCGAATGTTGCCGTAATATGCGCGCCGCTATTACCCAGTCTGGCGCACCGTTCTGGGCATTGAAGTATCTCCCGGACGGAACGTATGGACCCAACACTGATAAAGCAAACACGATCATCGATGAAATGCAGCAGTTTATTTCGGCTGATATTGACCGTGAAGCTATTATGAACGATGTCCTTCTGAATTTCCAGAGTCGCGGAAAAGTCAAGGTTGCTATGCGAAAGGCATTTCAGGATAAGGCTGTCATGTCTACTGCATTCCGCAATTTCTTGTATTCTTCCTCCCCCGCACTGGCCGATGTTGCCACAACGCTTTCCATCCAGCCGGTGGATTTGAGTGATCGCCTGCATCTCAGCATGCAGGGTGAAATTTATACATGGACCGAGCAGCAAGTTGCGGATAAGCTGGCTGATATCGTGAATGAATATCAGTATCTGGTTGAGGTTGACCATGCATTAGGACAAAACTACCGCAATTTGGAAGATGCCCGCAAAGATTTGGCAAACCGTTTCAAGTATCAGCGTATTCCTTTCACCGCAGTTGAGGATATCCAGAAGCCCTGGTATCCTGCGTTAAAGGCTCTCCGTACACTATCTCTTGGAAAAGTCGCCCACCTGACCGCTGAGGAGCGCAATGCGGACGCTGCCGCTCTGCGCAGCTATGGTAAGGCAGCAAATGACTTCCTGACTGACAGCAAGGCCACACTTGCTGATATTCTGGATGCCCGTGATGTAAATTGCACTGCTGAGGAACTGGACGCTATTTACTCCGGCCTGAAAAGCACGCCGTTTGATGCGACTCTCACCCAATTCAATCACCTGCTGGATCAGCAGGTTGCTCGTATCGGACAAGCTCGCAATCGCAGCAAGTTGAAGGCATTGTGGGAAAGCGTTACAGGGAAGGAGTCTGTCAAGGCATGGTGCGATTCTTTCTCGACACCTATTTTCTGGGTAATTCCAAAAGAGCTACGCAAACCGATTCACACGGTCATTGACCTTCAGAGCGGTATAACTACTCCTCGTGATACAGAGGTCATTGCTGCAATTGATGCTTTGCAGAATGAGAAAGCTCGTGTTTTGACGGATGCCCAAAAGGTATACGCCGCTCTTTATGAAACCGTTGGCTCTGAGTATGTTACCTATTTTAAGGTACATCGCCCAGAATTGCTTGCCAAGTTGAAGCTGTCCCACGGAATGATATGAGTACTTGGGAAGCACCAGAACTCAGTCGGCTTCAATCTATGATGAAGTCGGCCATCCAACAGCAGGCTCGACAGGAAAAATTGCAGAATACTAAGAATGAAATTGCTGAAATGCCTGTAAGTCGTTTGCGTGAGAATATCGCCAGTTTTCTGGATAACCACCCTGAATACTGCGATGAGTTTCTAAAATAAGGAAAGGAGCAAAACTATGACGGTAGATCAAGTCATTGATACGTTGAAATTGGAAAAGCAGCAACGTGTGCCCAGCCGTTTTCCTTGCCGTGCTATCATGGTCGGAAATATTGCTGAATATTGCGATCTTCTGGAAAAGCTGAAAACAATTCCCAATGTGGAAGTGGTTCCTTCAGACGTGCTGTTTTCCTCTGCCGATGTGCTACCTGCCTATGACAGTCTTATGGATTCCCAATATAAAGACAAATGGTTGATTCTCCCCGGCGTGAGCGAATACCTTCGGCTTTTTTCCAGAGGTGAGACCCAGCGTCAACGCTTTACAAAGCTCTGGCGCTATATGGGATATGGCTCTGATCTCGGTCGAATTATCATTCCGCTCTGGGGATGTAGTGCCCAGTGGCATGATAAAGATCTTCACCTCGATGGTGATGAGCGGCAGAAAGACTTTTTCTTTGACTGTACTACCGACATATCTGACCCACAAACTCTGAAAATTCTCGTTTTGTCAAAGCAATTTGATAAATATCAAAACACCCTTGTAAACGCAGCCAACAAAGTATTTTCTGGCATACGAAGCTGGTATGAATACTGGTCGAACCCGTCCGTACAGTATTCAGAGTATGTCCTAATCACCGGAAGATTGCGCGATATGCAATCTACGGCAGGAGATATCTCAGTTCATGTTTTACCAGATACATTGTCTTTTATCCGTGCTTATCTTCAGGGAGGAGAAGTATTAACTTCAGAAAACTGCCCGGATGAATCAGTCAATTTGTTATTTCCTTATGCGCTCCAAAAGGGAAATCTTGACGAAGCTATCCTCAACTGCCTGAATCTTGTTCATTTTCAAAATACAGATGTCATGGGAAAATGGGCAACGATGAATAACGGTCAAAAACAACTTGCCATGCTTTGGATGCAGTTACATCAGCAAGACGACTATCTCTCTTATTGCGTCCGCAAGGCAAAAAACGAAAATGATCTAGTAGATAATATTTATCATGACATTTTCTCTCTTCGTCTCCGACATCCTGAATGGGAAAAAGAAAGTCAGGATTTGATGTCTGCACTGAATCTGTCTAAAGATTCCGCATTTTTCAAGGCATTGGATGAAACCCCTGATTACAAGCTCCGGCTTTGCTATCTGACAGGAAATACTCAGGCTGAACGCATTTATCTGATTCATATGATTGGAGAATGGCTGAGGATGGATGCTCAACAGGCTTTGTCCTGCTCGGAGGTTCAATTTGCTTATCCGGAACTTTATGCCTATCTACAACACACTGAACTGTTTAGGGATAGTGACTCTGAGCGGTATTTTGATTCCTATAAGTCTTATAAACTTTCAAATCGCTTGCCACAGGACGAGGATATTTATTTTTCAAACTTTGATATAAATTCTTATCCCTATCGCTATACGTTGCTTAGCGATTCGATAACAACAGACAGCGTTATTTTATGGATTGATGCACTTGGTGCCGAATGGCTTTCCTTGCTTTGCTGGACATTGCAAAAAGACAGCAATGGTCAGATAAAATCTGTTGCTCTGGCGCAGAGCTGCTTGCCAACGGAAACGGAATACAATGACCAGTGGAATAAAATGGATACGCCGCATGACAAACTCGATAAGTTGGACAAGTTGGCGCACCATGGCGTAATTGATGATCCAAGTTATTATACCTGCATTCAGGAACAGTTTGCGTTTTTTTCTAAAGTCGTTGATAAGATTGAGGAGCTGTTCCAAAAATACCATCGGGTAATTATTACGGGAGATCACGGAAGCAGTCGCCTTGCTGCGAGGTTTTTCCATGCAAGGGAGGGCTACCCTGCGCCAGCATCTTCTCAGGTGTGCAGTCATGGTCGATTTTGTATTTTTAATGGAGCTAAAATCATTGCTAGCTCCAATCAAGTGATCGCTAAAGACTCAGATGGAAATCAATATCTGATTTTCAAAAATTACGATCATTTTAAGCAGTCTGGCTTTGCCGCCGGCGGCGATGATGAAAATGCACAATACGGCGAACTTCATGGCGGCGCTTCACCTGAAGAGTTGCTTGTTCCTGTGATTGTATTTGACAGCATCCACGAGTATGGCTAAACAGGATAACTATAAGAAAGAGAGGACCGAAATGGCCCTCTCTTTTCATTTTTCGGATTTTGGGATGCGCGGGTATATCTCAATGGTGAAACCATCAGGACTTTTTTTGCGCTTCTCGTTTAGCTTCTGGTAGACGACCTTTTCGAGCACCTCTTTCAAGAGGGCATTTTTCTCCTCGGCCGTTTCGAGCAGCGGGTACACATCGAGCAAATTCTTAACTTTAGGGATGATGTCACGGCGGCTGGTCTCCCGGAGCTTCTCCTCGGTCAGCTCGCGGGAGCAGCGAGTGACGCTATCCTTTGCGGCAGCGATTTTGTCGGAGAGCATCCGGGAGCGGGACAGAAAGGTATCTGTGTCGTAGATGCCCTGCTCGAGGAAGTCGTGAGTGCGTTCGAGCTGCTGCTGCAATTTGCGGAGCTCGGCCTCCGCGCTGGCGAGAGCTTTTTCCCGGACACCGACCGACGACACGGAGGACGACGCGGCAGCGGAGCTCCACTCGAGCTCATAGCCTTTCATCCACTCGGAGAGGCCCTGTATGACGCGCTCCTCGACGATAGGGAGATAGCTCGAGCAATTCGGGCAGCCGCGACGAGGACAGCGCACGACCGGCATATCTGGATGGACAGGGTTTATCATCCGCATCATCTGCCTGCCGCACTCGGAGCAGACGAGCAGACCGGCCAGAGGATTCCGGACAACCTTTTCTTTGTGCGTGGAAGTGTTCTCGCTTCTGGCGAGCTTATCGTTTGCGAGCTCAAATGTTTCCTTCGGAACGAGCGGAGGATGAATGCCTTTGAACACGCACTCTTTCTCTGGGTCGGCAGGACCACGCACAGAAACGACCTTGCCGTCAACCACTTTCTTCTTCGTCTCACGACTACCCCAGCGAACCATGCCGATGTACGTCGGATTCTTGATGATTCCGCGAATGGTGATTCTTGCCCATTGCGAACCGGACGGAGACGGGATGTGCATATCGTTGAGCCTCGTGGCGATTGAACCCAGAGACAGCGGGCGAGCGGAACCATCCTCGTCCTGCAAGCCGACCGTGTACAGGTCGAAAATCATACGGACTATTGCGGCCTGCTCCTCGATGGGCTCGAGTGAGCAGCCCTTTTCGTTTTTGAGCTTTACCCGACGATAACCAAAGGGAGCTAGACCGGACGGCCATTTGCCCTCTTTGGCGGAGGCGAGGCGACCGCGCTGCAACCGGCGGTTGATAATCTTGTACTCGCGGCGGCTCATAAACAGGCCGAACTCGAAATACTCCTCGTCGAACTCGTTGTCGGGGTCATACGTTTTTATAGGGGTGATTATTTTCGTCCCGGAGAACTTGAACGTCTGCGCGATGATGCCTTGGTCGATGGTGTCGCCGCGCGCCAGACGCTCTACCTCCATGACGAGGACACCGGACCAAACGCCCTGCTCGACCTCGGAGAGAACCCGTTGCATCATAGGGCGGGCAGCGATGGTGTCACCGGAGACGACCTCACGGTAAATATCGGTCACGTTGAGATGTTGCCTTTTCGCCAGCTCGAGCAGAGTGTGCTCGTGCCGGGAGAGCGTTTCACCCTCGCCGTGTGCTTCGGCCTCGAGGTCGGAACGAGACTTGCGCAGGTATATGAGATACTGCTCCATGATGACCTCCAAACAAAAAGGCCCGCGCCGGAGCGCAGGCCGAAAGGTTACTTGTTGCTATCCTTTAAGGCCGCAACGTCGGCCTGCAAGAGACTGTCGAGGGTAGAGGCGGTTCTAGCCTTGAGCGTGTTCTGCTTCTCCATAATCTGCGGGAAAGCACCTGCCAGGTCTCCCCCGCAATCTGCGAGGATGCTCTTTATCTCGCCGCGACCGGTTTGCAGCTCAGAGAACAGCTCACGGTACAGGGCCAGCTCTGCTGCATTCTGCGCGTTCATGCACCGGGAGAGCAGCACATAGACCGAATCGAACGTCGAGGAGACGACGGCGCGGAGCTCTTTCGAGAGGGCGTCATATCTGCGCTTGAAGTTTGCATTGTCCTGACGGAACGCCTCGTTACCGTGTGCGCGCTCGTCCTCGCGGCCCAGCAGATAGTCAGTGGTTACACCGAAATAGTCCGCCATCTGGCAGAGCAGGGCGAAATCTGGCTCTTTGCCCTCGGTCTCGTAGCCGGAGACCGTAGTGCGCTGCTTGCCGCAGAGGCGGGCAAACTCGGCCTGCGTCAAATCTTTCTCCTTGCGGAGCGTGACCAACCGTTCAGAAAACTTATCCATACAGACGTACCTCCCTAAGACTTTTATATTGTATCACAAAAATCCCCTCACGGGGACAAATGACGCTAATTGCGTCAAGAAAAGCAGAAATTTTTGAAAAAAACTTGACTTTGACCCAATTAGGGACTATAATAAACCACAGAAAGACCCCAAAAGGGTCACACAGAAAGGAGGAGACAGGCGGAATGCGGAAAAAGCTGCAAACGCTCCGAGAGGGCGCAGGCTATACCCAGCAGACTTTCAGCGAGCGACTGGGCGTGAGCCGGAGCCACTACGCACAGATTGAGAGCGGAGACAAGGATCCGTCCCTCAAGCTGAGCCTGAAAATCAAGCAGGCCCTCGGCTATCCCTACGACGACCTTTTTTTTAACCCGAAGAGACCCGTTTCGCGTCATTGATGCGAAGCGATGACGCCAAAAGCAAACACTTGGCGTTTCCTTGTAAATATTTTAACCGAAAGGAGGCACGGGATAAATGCCTAAAATGGCAACGAAAGCCGCAGATAACGTGTTCTACAAGGCACGAATCGCAGCGGCATCGTGGAACGACCGGTTAGGCAGCAGAGAGGGCGCGTCAGAGGTGACCGGCATCGACCGGACGCGGCTCGCCAACATCGAGCTCGGAACCATCAACCCGCACCCGGAGGAGGTCCTGATGCTGTCGGACACCTACAACGCGCCGGAGCTGCAAAACCATTTCTGCTCGCACCTCTGCCCGCTCGGCATCGGGACAATTTCGCCGATTGAGCTGGAAGAGCTCGAGCGGGTCACATTGCAGCTTATTTCGGCAATGAAGTCGTTGCCGGAGGTCAAGGACGGAATCATCGACATCGCGGCCGACGGCGTCATCGACGCGAAAGAAAAGCCGCGCATGGAGCAGTACCTCGAGGTACTCGACGAGATAACGAACAAGGCTCAGACTTTGAAGCTCATTTATAGAAAGCAATTCGGAAAACAGGAGGTGTAAAAAGTGTTGGAGGCGAAGCAGAGCGGGAACGTCGTAGAGGACTTCACCATCGGGAACACCCGAATCAAGATTTGCGACGACTTCTGCCGGACCCGGACGAGCGGAGAGGTCAAGGAAATCCTCGACCGCGTCGCACGGAGGACGGTCGGCTCGCTCACGGCAGCCGCCACACCTGATTATGGATGCGCTTAAAAGAAAGATGGAGATTGCGGCCGTTGCGTTTTTCTGCACAGTCACCGCGCTCATTGCGGCTTACTCCTGCGCGACGACGGCCGCAGCAAACCTCGCACAGCAGACAGCTGCAGCACCGGTAACGGAATATGTGACGCTCGCCTACATGGAGGTGCAGCCAGAGGCCGAACAGGAGCCGGAGCTCCTCTACGACGTACCGATGAGCGACGAGCTGCAACGGTACGTCCGGGAGCAGGCGGAACGGCAGGGCGTCCCGTTTGAAATCGCCCTCGCCGTCATCGAGCGGGAGAGCAGCTACAAGCCGGACGCGGTCAGCGACACCGGAGACTTCGGCCTCATGCAGATTAACGTCTGCAACCACCGCTGGCTCTACGAGGAACTCGGCATTACGGACGTGATGGACCCGGAGCAGAACATCGAGGCAGGCATCTACATCCTCGGGCAGGCGTTCCAGAAGTACGACGACCCGGATAAAGCCCTCATGGCTTACAACATGGGCGACAGCGGCATGAAAGCCGCGTGGAGCAAGGGCCAGCACAGCAGCAAGTACAGCCGCGCAGTCCTCGAGACGGCGCAGAGCCTCAAGAGAAAGGAGCAGTAAATGAACTGGAAGATTCACAGAGCATTGCTCATTGCGGCTATCTGGATTGCAGAGGTCCTCGCGGCCGGTATCTGCGGATTCATCGCCGCGCTGGCACTGGTCCCGGCCAGTTACGCAGCGCGCGGCTACTACGCTTTCGGAGGCGAGCGGCTTATCGTGCTGGGCGTCACCCTGCTGGCGTTCCACATCATCAACAACGCATTTTTCAAGATGCTCAAGGACCACTGAAAGGAGGTGAACCACATGGCTGAACAGAACCTTTTCTGCCTCTGCGGCAGATGCTCGCGCAAGCTGCGCAGCGCGGCCGCCCGTCGCGTCGGTATGGGCTCGACCTGCTGCCGCAAGGAAACGGGCAAGACCATCACCCAGTTGCTCAAGGAGCTGGACGAGCAGGAGGCCGCAGCAGCGGCAGAGCAGCAGGAGCCGGATACACAGGCATAAAAAAAGAGCCGCGCTCGAAAGCGCGACCCTCTTGTCGGACAAGCCTATTGTATCTCGCTCCACACCAAAAGTCAACAGGAGCGTGAACCATGAACGAACAAAACAAACACGCTGCGCTCACCATTGCGCAGCAGTACCCGCCCGCGCAGTACAACCTCCTCGTCCCGATGCAGACCGTGACGGAGATTGCCGACATCCAAAAGCCGGTGATGAACTCCGTGAAAATCAGCACCGACCTCAATGACGGCGAAATCTATGAGATGGAGAAAGCCAAGGACGAGTGGCGCGACAGCAAGGGGTACGTCCACAAAGCGACCCCGGCCAAGTACGCCCTCACCAAAAAGGGTCTCACCAAGCTCATGCGAGCTGCAGGCATCAAGATTCTTTCCAGCCGCCCGGTCGTCCCGTCCACCTGCCAGAAGTGCGCTGAGGTCAACCGCAGCATCGGAAAGCCGATTCGCTGCGGAGGCTGCCCCAACAAGGACGTCAAGCACGAGGTCCGAATCAGCGTCCCGCAGCTCACCGGCGAGAACGTCACCATCGTCGCCCATAAGGAAATTGCGGTGGATGATGTGACGGCTGGGATGACAGAGAAGCAGCGGGCAGAATTTATGAAGTTCCGCAGCGAGATGTGCGAGAGCAAGGCTCTCAACCGCGCCCTCCGCACCGCGATGCAGATTAAGTCCAGTTACCTTATCGAGGAGTTCGGAAAGCCCTTTGTTGTGGCTTACCTCGTCCCGAACCTTGACAATCCGACCGTCCGTGAGGAGGCGGTAAAGTCCATGTTTGGCGCGGCGAATGACCTGTACGGCAGCCGCCCGAAAACCAGCCACACGGTCTATGTGGACGATGACGACGACGGCTATGTGCAGCCGGAGCCGGATTTTGAGGTCGGACAGGAGCAGCCCCAGCAGGAGCAGCAGCCCGAGAGACCGGCGCAGCGGCCTCGCCAGCAGCAGCCCACGCCGAGCAACCGACAGCAGGGCCGGAACGGCGACAGCGAGTTCTGCGCGGACTGCGGTAAGCAGGTCGGCCTCGACGTAGCAGAGTACAGCCGCAAGCATTTCGGCGGAGTGGCTTATTGCCGCGACTGCCAGAGAAACCATACATGGAGGAAATGATTATGATGATTCTTTCGCAGGACGGCATGGTCGCCGTCAATTCGGACAATGTGGCAATGTTTGAGGTCAAGGAGACTGAAACAATCCCTCACGAGGCACAGCTCATGGCGACCATCTTTATTTCCGGCGGCGGACGTTACACCAACGCCGAGCGCACCTGCTGCCCTATCGGGACGTTCCGCAGCCCGGACCGCACCGAGCTCGCAAAGCTCGCGCTGGACTACATTTCGTTCAGCATCAGCTCTGGCCACAAGGTCTACGCGCAGGTTCCGACCGAAGATGAAATGAGGAATATTCAGTGCGCGAAGTCTCGTGCGGATGCAGCGCGGCGCGGCAAGCTCGACGACATCATCAAAGAGCTGCTTAGGGAGGATATGTGATGCTGAAAGTATTGCACACCGGAGACTGGCACATCGGCAGTTTCCCCGGGCCAGAGGTCGGCGGACAGAATGCCCGTTTTCAGGACATCTGCCGCTGCCTTGATTTTCAGGCGATGTACGCGGAGGAGCACCGGCCGGACCTTATCGTCGTCTCTGGCGACATTTTCCATCAGGCCCGCGTATGGTCGGACAGAGGTCTCCGCGAGAGCCGGACAGCCATAGACCACATCCGGCGGCTTTCCAACGTGGCCCCGACCGTCGTGTTGCGTGGCACTCCGAACCACGACAGCGAGGAGCAGTTCGAGATGCTGACGACGGCTTTTTACGGCGATGATTCGGTCAGCGTCGTAACGGAGCCGGAGGTGATCCACATCCACACCTACCACGGGCAGCGCGTAGATGTGGCGTGTATTCCGGGCTTTGACCGTGGCGTACACCGGGCAGCGCACCCGGGCCTCTCTCGAGAGGAGGAAACGCAGGTGTTCACGGACGAGCTGGCAAAGGTCGTTCTCGGCCTGAAAGCACAGTGCGAGCCCGGTGTGACGAGCATCCTGTCTACGCACTTCACTGTCCCGGGATGCAACATGGAGAGCGGCCAGACCGCGCTATTTGCACAGTTTGAGCCCGTCATCTACCCAGACACCCTGAAAGCTGCAGACTTTGACCTCGTAGCACTCGGCCACATCCACCGGCCGCAGCAGCTCCCGGAGGCAGGCCGTGCGGTGTTCTACTGCGGCAGCATTACAGGCCTCAACTTCAACGACGAGGGCCAGCCGCGAGGCTTTTACATCCACGACATCGACGACGACGGGGAGGCATGGAGTGAGTACATCGAAACGCCCTACCGGGAGTTCGAGACCATCCGCCTCAACGAGGACGATGTCTGCACAATGTTGAGCGCGGAGCGGGTCGTTGTACCTGACCGCCTCAAGGGAAAAATCGTCCGCGTTCTCTACACCTGTTCGGACGAAACAAACAAGGCTTTCAACAAAGCTGTCCTTGAGAAAAGGCTCTATGACGGTGGTGTGTTCTATGTCTCCGAAATCACGCCGGAGGAAATCACGACAAGCGTGAACCGCGACGAGCTCCATGGCGACAACAGCCCGGAGCAGAACCTCGCCGAGTACCTCGCCGAAAAGGAAAAGAGCCCGGAGGACGCCCAGCGCATCATTGAGCTGGCCCGCCCGATTATCTCGGAGGCAATGGAAAAAGGCCGCCTTGAGACCCCGACCGGCTTGTTTATGCCGGTGGAAATAGAGGTCAAGAACTACCGCAACTACCGCGACGAACTGTTCAGCTACGACGGCATTTCCTTTGCAACCATCAACGGCGAGAACGGCGCAGGCAAGTCCAGCCTGTTCATGGACGCCATGCTGGACGCCCTTTTCGAGGAGCCCCGGGAGGGCGACCTCACTGGCTGGATTTGCAACGACCCGGATGCCCGCAGCGGTTCCATCAAGTTCACGTTTTACCTCGGCACCAAGCTGTATCGCGTGACACGCACCCGCACAAAGAGCGGCAAGGCGACGCTGAATCTCTCCGAGTATGTGGACGAGAGCTGGCAGAACCGCAGCGCGGAGAAATACCGCGATACGCAGGCCATCATCGAGAACACCATCGGCATGGACAGCCTGACGCTCAAGGCGACCGGCCTTATCATGCAGGACCAGTACGGCCTCTTTTTGCAGGCCGACAAGGCGGACCGCATGGCAATTCTCGGCAACATCCTCGGCCTCGGCATTTATGACCGCATGGAGAGCATGGCGGCCAACCGGGCAGCAGACGCCAACCGGGAGCTCCGGCGCGTCGCGGATTTGCAGGAGGAGACCGGGCGGACGATGCCGGACAAGGCAACGGTCGAGGCGGCCATGAACAAGACGGCCGTCGAAAAGGCCAGCGCGGTAGCAGACAGGGCCATCCACACAAAGGCCATGAGCGAGGCGCAGACAAAGCTCGACATTGCCAAGCAGGCACAGAAGCGGTCGGAAAAACTCGCCAGCGAGCTCGGCTCTTGGATTGCGGAGAAGAACGCGAACGCCAGCGCGCAGGCTGTTTGCAGAGCGCAGATTTCCGATGCGCAGGCTCTCCTCGATAAGCGCGAGGAGGTAGAGGCAGGCAGCCAGAGTTACGGAAAACTTTCCGCACGGCGGGAGGAGCTGCTGGGAACGGCGGCCCTGATTCAGCCCAAGGAAGAAAAGCTGCGGGACGTTATGGCCGCGCTCTCTGCCCAGCGGAAAAAGAAAGGCAGTCTCGAGGCCGAAAAACTTTCTGCACAGGCAACGTGTTGGAGCTATGAGCAGGCCCTCGCGGACTATGACGAGCTCGAGCGGAAAGCGGCAGACCTCGCAGGAGCGAGCGAACGGCTCACCGCGCTGGAAGAACAGGACGAGCAGTATCTCGCAGCAGACCAAGAGGCCATGAAGCTGCTCCAAACCAAGAACGCAGAAACCGCGCGGATACAGTCTTGGCTCGACATAAAAGAGAACGAGGTCACACATATCCGCTCCCGGGCCATCATGCTCGAGACCTGCGGCTGCCCGGTCGAGAACCCGGAATGCCGTTTCCTGCAGGATGCAGTGGAGGCGAAAAAGAAACTGCCTGCGGCCGAGACGGAACTGGAAACCTACCGGCAGCAGGCCGAGGAGCGCGCCGAGCAGCTCGACGCTGAGTATCAGGCCGCAAAGAAAAAGGCAACGGGCCTCAACTGCCGCAAGGATTTGCAGGCCCAGCGTTTCCTCGTTGCAGACCTGCGGAAAGCCTCGGAGCGGTTCGCAAAGCTGGCGGCGCAGAAAGAACGCCTCGCGGAAGTTAAAGAGCGCATCAAGGCCATCGACGAGGAGCTTGAAACCATTCCGGCCAATATCGAGAGCCTCGAGGCAGACCGTTTCGTCGTTGAGGACGAGCTGAAAAAGCTCCGGCAGAACGCAGCGGAGCTCGCCAGCATTGAGGCGCAGCTTTCGGACGTTAAGAAATACATCGAGCTGGAAAAGCTGCTCCCGGCAGCGGAGGCTAAAAAGAGCGCAGCGCAGACCCGCCTCACGGAGCTCCTGACCTACGCAGAAAAGACCCGGACGGCGATTGATGGCATCAATGCGGAGATTCTGACCCTCGCAAAGGCGCAGGCTGATGTTGACGAACTCAAGGAGCAGTACGCGGAGGCGGATGCAGCCCTCACGGTGGACAATATCCGCATTGAAGAGCTGGACCAGCAGGCCGGACACAGCCGCAGGCAGATGGAAGAAATCGAGACGGCAGAGGCAAAGCTCGAAGTCCTTCGCCGTCAGGCGACGGAACAGGGCCAGCTTGCAGCGGGCTATGAGGAGCTCAAGCGGGCTTTCTCTCAGGACGGTATTCCGCATAACATCGTCCGCAGCATCGTCCCGCTGTTCGAGGCGACCGCGACGAGCATCATCAGCCAGATGTCAGGCGGCCACATGAGCATTGAGATGCGCATGGAAAAGACCCTCAAGAGCAACAGCAAGAAAGAGGTCACCGCGCTGGACATCATCGTAAACGACGCGGCGACCGGAGCTCTGCCCTATATGAGCCGTTCCGGCGGCGAGCGCGTTAAGGCGGCCCTCTCGGTCATCCTTGCGCTGGCAGAGCTCAAGAGCAGCACCGCAGGAGTGCAGCTCGGATTCCTGTTTATCGACGAGCCGCCGTTCCTCGACGACAAGGGTGTACAGGCCTACTGCGACGCCCTCGAGGCCATCCAGAAACGGTATTCCTCGCTCAAGATTATGGCTATCACTCACGACCCGGAGATGAAAGCCCGTTTCCCGCAGGCCGTTGACGTTGTAAAGACGGCGGAGGGCAGCAAGGTCATCTACTCTTGAAATCACCAGCAGAAAGGAGGTGCGAGACTTGGGAAGAAGCAACAGGCAGACCGCCGACTACTTCCCCCATTACGTCGGGGAAAAGAGCCGGACAAAGTTCATCCTTGAAAAGAACTGGGGAAACGACGGGTATGCCTTTTGGTTTAAGCTGCTCGAACTTCTTTGCGCGGCAGACGGCCAGTATTACGACTGCTGGGACAAGATGGGCTGGGAGTACCTACTCGCCGTCACCGGAGTTACAGCCGAAACAGCGGAGGCCATCCTGAACACGCTCGCCTCCATGGGCAAGGTGGACAAGGAGCTGTGGGAGAGCTGTCGCGTCATTTGGGTGCAGTCCCTCCTTGAGAACCTCCGCCAGCTTTACTCCAAGCGCACCGCAGCACCGACGAAACCGTCGGTCGATAACTTTCCCGGCCGCAGGGTGGAAAGCCCTGCACAGGAGCCCGCAGCGGACACAGAGGAGGAGGGAGCGCCACCGGCCGTACCGGAGCCCGCGCCGGAGGAGCACGACAAACCGAAAGCTCCCCGGCGTAAAGCCGGGAGCCTCTCGGCAGAGCAGGCCGAACGGTTTGACCGCTTCTACGCGGCCTACCCGAAGAAGGTGGACCGGGCCACGGCAGAGCGGGCGTGGGCCAAAATCAACCCGGAGCCGGACGACGCGGCGACCGACAGAATCATCGCGGCGGTTGAGGCCGCAAAGAAATATGACAGCCGATTCAGGGAGCGGCAATTCACGCCAAACCCGGCAAGCTGGCTTAATGCAAAAGGCTACATGAACGACTACACAGGAGGTGAGCAGCGTGGAAACGCTGACGGCTATGCTGGATTCACTCCGTCCGGCGGATTCGGCTCGTTCGGTTGAGACCACACAGCACCGACGGCCGACAAGCAAGGATATTCTGGCTGGTGGTTACAACTGCCAGCGCGAAATCCCGGAGCCGGTCGAGTGCGAGTTCTGCGGCCGGAAACTGTACCACGAGGCCCTCGTGATGGGCCGAACGGTCCTCATGTTCGCACCGTTCCCACAGAGATGCACCTGTGACCGAGCAAAGGCGAAGTGGGCGGAGGCGGACGCGGAGGAGGCCAGACAAAAGGCGGAGGCCGAGAAAGAGGCGGCGCAGGCCAAACGGCGCGCCAAAATCGAGAGGCTGCTCGGCAGGAGCGGCATCAAGAAACGCTTCCAGCAGCGGACGTTCGCCAACTTCATCCGGGACACCCCGGAGCGGCGGCGGTGCTATGACACGGCCAAAACCTATGCAGACAGCTTTCCACAGCGCGCAGAGCGCGGCGAGGGCCTCTACATAGAGGGAACCTACGGGACCGGCAAAACGCACCTCGCGGCCGCCATCGCCTTGCAGCTCATAGGCTGCGGCGTACCGGTCGTCTGCAAGACGTCCGGTGACCTGCTGGCCGACATTAAGGAGGCTTTCGACAGCGGAGACGCCACCGAGTACGAGATACTCAAGGCGTACAAAACGGTCGATTTGCTCATTGTGGATGACCTCGGAAAGGAACAGTGCACAGAATGGAGCGTGAGTACCCTGTACTCCATTCTCAACGACCGGTACGAGGATATGAAACCGACCATTATCACGACGAACTACAACGCCGACGAGCTGGTGCGAGCCCTCACCCCGAAAGGCGGCGACGGCACGAAAGCCCGGGCCATCATAAGCCGCCTGCGGGAGGTCTCGACGGTCATCACAATGGCATGGGCCGATTACAGAGCAGGAGGAGGCAGACGGAATGCCTGAACTGAGACAGGAGTATTTGGATATTCTCGAGAAGCGCGAGTGGAGCGTCAGCGGCTACACCGACGACGGCCGCGTGGAGCTCGAGTGGTGGTCACCGGCCGGAGAAGATTTCTTGGTCTGCGTGAATGTCGAGAACTTCCCGGACGAGATTCTGGATTATTCGGACGACTTTGACCCGGACGAGCATATCGAAATGTGGGTTGAGGCAAGAGCGAACGGCAGACAGGATGTGCCGGGCGCGCGGAGGCTTGCCAAAGATGCAGAGGACATCCAAAAAGAGCTTGACGAGCTCGCATTTGAATTACAGGAGGCAGAAAGAAAATTATGGCTTACAGGTATTACAGCACCCTCCGCCCGCTGATGGTGGGCGGCATCCCGTTCCCGAAACAACCCGGAGAGAGCATTACCACAATCGTCAACTTCGAGGAGGGCCGGACGTACTGCAAGGACATCGACCGGCCCGCGTGGGGTTACATCGAGTACACGGCCCCGCTTGACCAGCAGCAGGTCTCTGATTACGAGCTTGTGCAGGCTCCGCAGGAGGCCGACCATGAGTGAAGTGAAAATCAAAGAGCTGGACAAGAGCCTCATTCATCAGGCGAACAGCAACAGCATGAGCGGCAAGCGCGGCGACATTTCGGCACACGAGTACGAGGTATACTGCCAGAAAGTTATGAGCTGGAACATCCCGGACAGCCGCAAGCAGAAAATCGTGGACCAGATTTATGCCAAGTGGAGCGAGCAGCTCCGGCACGAGGCAGCCCATGTGAGCGTCGCCGTCGCAGGACCGGCGCGGTACAACGCAAAGAAGCTGGACCACAGCGACACCATTCTCCGCCTTTCCTCTGAGTTCGTGGAGTGGTTCAACGGTCTGCAGGAGCAAGTCTGGCAGGGCCGCATCGAGGACAAGAACGCAAAGGAGATTGCGCGGCTGGTCGATGACATCAAATTCTGCATCGAGCGGCCGACGCTTAATCCTACCGCGAGCCTGTGTGAGCTCGCCAACAAGGACCCGGAGCTCTTCATGGAGTATTACGAGAAGCTCCATGAAAAGTACCGCTGGCGTAAGAACAGCGTCATCGCCAAGCTCTACGCGGCCGGGAAAGAGGGCAAACTCGCAAACCTGAACCGGCAGAAGTTTTTCGAGGACGAGAACCTCGTCGCCTACACGATGGGAGACCGGGCATACATTAAGTTCATTATGAAGCCCCGGCAGCAGCTTATTGTGGCACTCAAGAGCCGGAAATGGTGGTGGAACAGTAACGAGGAGGCGTGGAGCACATACCTCAACAAGCTGGACAAAGAGTGGGTGCAGAGCATCAGCACCCGGTACGCCGATTACGTTTGAGGAGGACAGTATGAAGCGACTTACGATTATCGGCCTGTGGCCGGACGACGTTGTCAAATATTGCACCGAGAAATGCGACTGCCGCAGGTACGCATTCGACAGGATGCTTTACCACAGGGGCGGACGAGACGCCCGCGAGCGCATTTGCATCCCGGTAGTGGACAGGAGCGGAGCGGTAACGACTTATCTCGACCTCCCGGTGCTGTTCCTTGAAGCAAATGCTGTTTATCTCCACTTCGATGATGGCAGCGACATTTTCTTGAGCAACACACAGATGTTGCTCATCGCTAACGAGGTCGAGAGGCTGCGCGCAGAGGCAGCAGGAACCGGCCTCAAGACGCTCGAGAAATGGTTTGAGAGCGGCCTGCCGACCGCAGAGGACTATCTCGAACCGGGCGACGAGGTAGACGCAGACCTGATTGACTACTTTCTTAACGTCTTACCGCCACGCACAAACCGCGCAGGCCTGTTGCAGGTGGGCGGAGAAATCAGCACCGCAAAGGACGCCAATGGACACTGGCGGCCGACCTACCTGACATTCAAGCGGCAGGGCGGCACATGGCGGTACGCCGGACGTTGCTTTGAGTGCTCTGCGGAGCCGGTTCAGAAGTACCAGTCCTCGCTCGAGAGGATGATGCTTACACGCTGTAAGCTACTGGGAGCTGTAGCGCAGGAGGTTGAAACCTGATGAAGCACCTCGGAGATATAACAAAATTGTCCGGCTACGTTGTCCCGGCAGTGGATGTTGTTATAGGCGGCAGCCCGTGTCAGGGCTTGAGCGTTGCGGGCAAACAAGCCGGACTAAAGGACGAACGCTCTGGACTGTTTATAGAGCAGATTCGTTTGGTAAAGGAGATGCGAAAGGCAGATGCAGCAAGAGGAAAAACAAATGACGCTATTCGACCAAGATACATGGTCTGGGAAAATGTCCCCGGAGCCTTCAGCTCTAACAAAGGCAGAGACTTTGAGGCAGTTCTCGAAGAAACCGTCCGCGTCGCTGAACCGAAAGCCCCCCTGTTCCTGTCCCTGCGAAAGGATGGCCCACAAGCGGATGCCTCATGGGAGCCGGATGGAGCGTTGCGTGGAGAGTTCTCGACGCTCAGTTTTGGGGAACACCCGATAAGCCTCTTCCACAACGGAGACGGAGAATCTCGCTTGTGGCAGATTTTGGAGGAAGAACCGCACCCGAAATATTATTTGAGCGGGAAAGCGTGTCGTGGAATCCTGACGAGAGCAGAGCGACGGCAGAAAGAAATTCCTGCTCTCCTGAAAGCAACTTTGGAAATGCAGGCAGAGCGGGAATGGAGCGAGCCCGACAGAACGGAGAGCCAGAACCGCAAGTGATTGCGAGTGGAGTGGATTGCAGAAGCTACAACGTCAGCGAAGGGGTATCCGGAACGATTTTAGCAAAGAGAATCAGCAGCCACTTCGCTCTTGAATATCGAAACCCCGCTTTAGATGCGTCGCTTATTACCACTAAAAACGCTAACGTGGCAGGAACTTTAGACGCGAGCTACTACAAGGGCTGTGGGATGCGGAGCGGGGTGGAACGCGAAGTCGTTGTTGATGCAATTCCTATAAACGATAAAGCTACAAGGTTCCAAGGTGGCGGAGCAACTCGAAATCAGGACGGAGCCGGTAATGGTCTTGGTGTAGGAAAACCCGGAGACCCGTCGCCGACGCTGACGGCAGCCGATAGGCACATCGTGTTTGCAAAGACAGCCATTGCCTTTACGGAGCGCGGGAGGAAGGACGGCAGAAATTGCGAGACGATGACTGACACGATGTATGCGCTCACAAACCCGGGAGATGGAGGGAGAACCAACTCGAGGCAGGTATGCTACGCAGGCATCGTTAGACGCCTTACACCTCTTGAATGTGAACGCTTGCAAGGTTACCCGGATGGGTGGACCGATATCGGTAGCTGGGTTGATAGCAAGGGCAAAAAGCACCCGGAGAGCAGCGACGCAGCGCGGTATAAAGCCCTCGGTAACAGCATCGCAATCCCACCTTGGAAGTGGGTGCTCAAGCGGCTGTGCGCGATTTACGAGCGAGATGCCACAATGGCCAGTCTTTTTGACGGCATCGGAGGCTTTCCGTACATTTGGGAGCAGCTCAACGGCAAAGGAAGCTGCCTTTGGGCGAGCGAAATTGAGCCGTTTCCTATTGCGGTAACAAAATATCATTTTGGAGAGGAATAGAAACATGGCAAGTACGAAGTTTGAAGTCTCAATGGAAATTTTCAAGTTTCAGGGAGAACCGGATGTCAGCGTGACGCTGACCGGCAAGAGTCCGGCAGAGCTCGAGACCGCGCTCAAAACGCTCGAGACCATCGCCAAGACCACGACGCTGTACGACGGCGACAGCGCACCGGAGGCGGAAAAGAGCGTCACCAGCGAGCCGAAGCAGGCAGCCCCGGTAGTTTCCACGGCGGACAAGAAAGCCCCCCGAGAAGCCGGTAAGCTGGCTTACGCCCGTCGGCGCAAAGGGGCTCATGCTCCTGCGCTGCCCGAAATGCAAGAGCGAGTTTGTACAGTTCTTGCGCGAACCGCAAACGACCAACGAGTGCCGGAAGTGCGGCGCGAAAATCCCGCTGGACGCGCTGGCACGGTTCGAGTTCACCTGCCCGGTCTGCAAGAAGGAGAGCTACGGTCGGACGAACGTCGAGGACGCCGAAATCGTAAACGAGAAGTTCTCCTGCGTTTGCGGCCGGAGCATTCCGAAGCTCACGTGGAACCCGGCCAAGCGTTGCTATACGACGTAAGGAGGGCTGGATGATGAAAGCACTGACCCACAACATCCAGCAGGAGCGCGAGGACCAGCGCGACCGCTCCGCCCAGCTCTTTATGTGGTGCATCGTCGTCTCCATGCACCAAGACGACGGCATTGGCGCGTCCCGCCTCTTGCGGGCGTGCAACGAGATGGACGCTTTTGAGAAAAAATACCAGACGGCCATTCTCTATGGTAGCAGCAAGAACGCAACGGACGCCATGAGGGAGAACCTCAAAGGAATCTGTGATTTTGAGGTCCGGTTGCCGGTTGACCGAGCTCCGAGAGGACGCCGGGAGGAGCAGCTCCGCATGGCAAGCAATCAGGGCGCAGAAATCGCGTGGCTTGTTATGGCGGCCACCTGTCACGAGACGTTCGGCTACGGGAAAGACCGACTGGCGCGCCTCAAGCAGAACTCCATGAACAACTACAAGCAGTACCTCGAGTGGGAAAAAGAGGACAAGGACCTCGCCCTCGACCGTCTGCGCAGATGCGTACAGGACGCCCTCAAAGAGGACCTCCGCGTCACCGACACCGACGACCGCAAGGGGATGCTTTCGACCCCGGGCAGGGGCCCCAGCGTATACGAGACGGCCGCTGTCTACTCGGAGATATTCAGGAGAGCCAGAGCGGGACGGGCGGTGGCCCCGCTCGCCGTATACAGCGCAGCAAAGTACGACGAAACCATGACGGCCGCCCGAAAACGGGCCAGCGTTATGCTCGGCTTATGACTATCTGCCCGAAAGAGCGCCCGGACAGACACCCGGGATGCCACGACCATTGCGAACGGTATGCGGAGAACAAGGCGGCATACCAGAAGATGAAACAGGAGTACGACGGGAGCGTCCGAAACCCATACTGCCGTAGGTGGACGCACCGGGCCATCGTGCGCAGTTTCAAGAAGAAATTCAGGTAAAGGAGTGGTGACTATGTACGAGGTTCTTTTAGAGCTTGACGACCTGCTGGAAACCTTAACTTACTGGCTTTCCTTTGCGGCCGTCGCCTTGTCAGTAATAGTTATTGCGGCCTATGTATGGCACAAGGCCGCCGAGCAGAAAGCAACCCGGGTGGAGCCCCGGAAAAGAAAGGACGGAATGACATGAAACAGAGCGAAAAGCTCATGCAGCTCCTCGAGCTCATGCAGGCAAACCCGGAGCTCCCGGTCATCCCCTGCGTAGATGGGGATGTGGTCGGCGGCGACGAGTATTACTGCTGGCTTGGCTCATGGGGAGAGAGCGCGGTTCAGGAGTTCGTCGTCGGCAGAGAGAGAACCTACTACCGGGAGGACGATATTTCAGAGATGAACGACGTCCTCTGTGAACGCTATGACCCGGAGCTCGTGGACAACATGACGGAGGAGGAGACGCGGGCGGCGTACAACGCGCTCCCGTGGAAGAAAGCCATCTTCGTCGATGTCCACCAATACGAGGAGGAACCGGATGCCGAGGTATGATGTGTTCCTTGAGGGCAGGACAGAGAGCTCCACCTGCTACTTCGGCGTCGCAGTCATGGCAGACGACCAAAAAGAGGCAGAGTGCCTCGGACACGAAGCAGGGCGGAAGAAACACCGCGAGTGTGACGAAATCGAAGTCGTCAGCGTAAGGAGAAAAGATGTTACCAAGCGAAGAACTCATAGCGGCCTTTTTGATTGGATTCGCACTCGGAACGCTCGTCCGAAATGAGCAGCTAAAAAAAGCAACAGAACAACGGGACAGAGCTGAAAATATGCTGCGCAATGTAAGCAAGGAATACGCCGAAATAGCGATGGACTGTGTAAACGCTATGGACCGGGCCGATAAGTGCCAACGAGAATTGGAAAAAATCCGGGAGGAGCATGGTGAGCAGTAACTACATCAAAGTGACCGTATGCCCCGGCCTGAACCTCCGGCCTAGCATCTCTTTTGTTGACAGAATGCGAGTTGAGGCGGATGGTCGGCAGCTTACAGAAGATGTTGAGCGGAAGCTGACGATGGTTCTTGCGAAAAAGGTGTTTGCACCCCAAATAGAATACATAGAGTGGGAGATGAACAGACTGGCCGAGATGCCATACGACATAGGAACATTCTACGAGGTCGAGGAGTTTTTTCGCAGAATAATCGCGGACTACGACGCAAGCCACAAGCAGACGGTCGAAATGGAACTTGAGACGCTGATTCGGAAAGAGGAACGGCGTTTTCCCGAAATGCAAGATTCGGGCTCTGCAAAAATTATTCCGGTGGAAGTTAAATTCCGAGAGACAAGAAGTCGGATTGGGATTTTTGAGTATCTACACCAACCTCGGCAACGGTATCAACTACGAGCTGTGCATGAAGTTTGTCAAGAGCGGGTATGACCTCAAAGTAATCGAGGAAAGCGTATGAACTGCCAATTTTGCGAAGATTACGAGTGGAGCAAGAAGCACAGGCCAAAGACCGGCAGAGAGTTATACACAAAGTATTACGTCTGCCTTTATGAGAGAACCCTCAGAAAGGGCTGCGGGCTTGCCTCAACCTACACTCACAAAAGACGGCCGCTGAACTTCTGCCCGGAGTGCGGCCGCCAGTTGAAGAAAACAAAAAAGGAGGATGAAACGTGAATGGAGTCATTCGGGGCCGATGCCCGAGGTGTGGCGGGAAAATTATTTATTCGGAATTTTACCAGAACGCACGGGACTACACAATCCGAAAAGACGGAAAAGTTCCGAAACGCTATGTATCCAGAAGCGGAGAACTAAGCGAGAGCGTAGCGGCCTGTGAAAACGGTTGTGGCGTATACTGGGAAGATGAAGATTTTTCCATCGGGCAAGACGGGATGTTCTACGACAATAAATACACGGAGGATGGGCAGGCATGAAAGAAAAACAAGCAAAATCCAACCACGAAACTTGAAAACGATTTAAGCATATTTCAATCTTTGACCACCAAATTTGAAAAATGGAGGACAAAATTTATGTTTCCGCAGAGAAGAATGACGACCGACACCCCGGATGGGAATTACTCGCAGGCTCTCAACCTGTTCGTGCGCGGCGAGGACGGCTGGGTGCAGATGCCCAGCCGGAGCATCAGCCTCAACGACTACATGAAGCAGCTTATCAAGGCACACAACGCAGATATTGACACCGAGGGAACGCCGGAGGAGTTCGACATGACCCTGTGCGAGCACCTGTTCGACGGCCCGGAGACCATCGAGGGCCTGCTGGCAGAGCACTACACCCTCTCGTGGGCTCTCGCCTCGCTGCGCGACAAGCTCAAGCACTACGAGGACGCGCTCATCCCGGAGATTATGCCGGAGGGCTTGCAGACCATCGACCGCGCCATCGGTACTTACGGCAAAGACGCCCAGCTCACCAAGGCTGTGGAGGAAATGTCGGAGCTCACCAAAGCTCTCTGCAAGCTCAAAGAGTGCAAGCGCAAGTATGATACCCCGTTCAACCGGGAGGCGCAGGAAGTGTACTCGAACATCGAGGAGGAAACTGCTGATGTTTTCATCATGCTGGTGCAGCTCTTTGCAATTTTTAACCCTCACGAGCTGGTAAACATCACGAAAATCGTATGGGACAAGCTCGACCGGCTCAAGGATAATCTGGACAAAGAGACGGCAAAGCAGGAGGCCAGCGATGCAGGAAAAAAGTGAGTTCGACAAGTCACTCGGCGAGCTGTACGACCTGACCGAGTGGGAGGACGCGGAGGCGGCCATCCGGGAGCTCCACGCGCGGGGGCCGGAAATTGAGAAGCTCTATCTCGACAGCAAGATTCTCCCCGGAGAGCTGCGAGCCCTCGTTATGGTGAGTAACTGCCTCGAGCGTGAGTTCATCCATCGGCAGCTTGCCACCGGGCAGCCGCTTCACATGAATGTTTTATAGGAGACAGCACAATGAGCGATGATGGTATGTTTTGCCCGTACAAGAAAAGCACGAAACGGGAAGTGAGCTACTCGTGGATTAGCCGGACCGAGATTACAACGGAGCGTTTCGGCTGGTGCTCGGAAAAGAAGTGCATGGCCTATGAGAATGGCCGCTGCAAGCGGCTGGAAAGAGAGGGAGCCAAGTGAAGAAAAGAAACTGCCGGATGACCGGTGAGGAGAAGAATGTGCATGAGCGCGCCGTGAAGCTGCGCAAGATGACCGACGACAAGCTCGTTGAGCACATCGACCACATTCGGGAGGAGGCCTACAACACCGGCTACTCCGAAGCCGAGGCCCAGCGCGCATCGACCCCGTCCCCGGGCAAGACCCTGCCGCAGCTCCTCGAACAGCTCGACGCCGGAGAGTGCAAGGGCATCAAGAGCGCGACCGCCTACAAAATCGCAGAGTTCGCCCGAGAGCAGGGCTACCTCGAATGAGCGGCCCGGTAAAGGACCCGCTCCGGGCCTTACAGGGAGCACGGAGCCGCGCGCAGGGAGGGAGGCTGGAAGAACAGATAGAAGCCTCATGCGCTCTTTTGACAGAGACGGGCCGAGCCGACATAAGCAAGACACCGGAGCCGATGAAACCGGTGAGCCAGCCGAACAAGTCGGGGCAGTTCCGCGCGGTGTATACCAAAAAGGCGGAACCTGATTTCAAAGGCGTCATGCTCGGAGGCCGCGCGGTGATGTTCGAGGCAAAGAGCACCGGGACGGGCAGACTAAACAAAGACCGCGTACTACCGGAGCAGGTCAAAAAGCTCGATTCTTACACAGCCCTCGGCGCGCACTGCTTCATTGTTGCCACATTCGACGGGCTGCGGGTATACAGAATCCCGTGGACGGTCTGGCGCAGCATGAAGCAGCGATACGGCAGGAACTACGTCACGGAGGCGGACATCAAGGAGTACGCCGTGCGGTTTGGCCCGGGATTTACCCCGGACCTACTGCGTGGCATCCCGACGATGTACGACATCAACCCGCTTTCCAACGTGAGCGATGTGCTCACGGCGTTTTGCGGGATGCCCTACGGGACGCAGCCCGAGACGGAAGAGTGGCGCGCGGCCGTGTACAGATTTAGCCGCTTTATGAACTGGACGACGCCGGAACGCTTTGTGCTGGTGGACGAAATACGGAGGGAGCAACCGAACATGGAAAAACCGATATTCTCGTTCATGGGCGTCCCCATCACGGAGGACAGCGCAAGCAAGCTCAAAGAGGCCATGAAGAAATTCGGCGTCTCCGCGCTCGAAGTGGCGGAAGTTTGCGAACGCTTTGCAAAAATCGCCCGGGCCACACTCGATGAACTGCCGGACGGAAACAAAGAGGAGGAGCAAGATGACTGAGCAGGAAATTGTGATAATTGCCGCAGAGGTGGCGGCAAAAGCGGCTGTCGCTGCCGTTCGGGCCATCTTAGGGAAAGAGATACAGGAGAGCGTCGAGGCCGCTGTGACGGACGCTGCCCGCCTCGGAGCGGAGGCCAGCATCAAGGCCGTGGAGCAGGAGCGCAAGAAGTTCCGGGACGGCCGGAGCGACCGGAGATTCCGCAATACCAAGCTCCTGCTGCGGAACTATACCGTGCTCAACGCCAACTGCTCCCACGCAGTATACGACGCGGCCAGCGCGGCCACCGGAGAGGAGAGCGTCGAGGAAATCGTGGAGGCGCTGGACGAGCTGCTCGAGGAGAATCTCAAGGTCGAGAGCATTATGAAGTCGGCAGCCCGGACGCAGCTTATCATGCGCCATGTGAACAGGATGCTCGGAATCTACAAGGTCGTCTGCGAAAACAGCGTAGACGAGGGCGAGCAGAGGCACTACCGCGTCATTGAAGCCCTCTACCTGAGAGACCGGCCGCTCTCACCGACGGCCGTAGCGGAGCGGGAAAAAATCGACAAGCGGACGGTCTACAAGGATGTGGACGCGGCTTGCGCCACGCTCTCCGCCCTTATTTTCGGCATTGACGGCATCAAGAAAGCCTGACGGCACGAGACGGGCGACCCGTTTCGGGGCAAAAACACGGCATTGACAAGGCACTATACGAGTGCTAAACTACAAAATGTAGAATACCAACAGCAAAAAGAAATCCCCTAAACCCATAATTTTTTCTCCTATTTGACAGGAGCCGCCTTGCGCAGGGCGGCTCCTCTTTTTTATGCGCAGGAGCGACCCGAAACGGGTCAGGGAGGAACGGCAGATGAAAATTATCACTCTGCCGGTGAGTGACCTCCATCCGGCGGACTACAACCCGAGGAAAGACCTCGCACCGGGCGACAAGCAGTACGAAAAGCTGGCCCGGAGCATCGAGACCTTCGGCTACGTTGAGCCCATCGTATGGAACCGGACCACCGGCAACATCGTAGGCGGCCACCAGAGGCTCAAGGTGCTGGTGCAGAATGGCTACACCGAGGTACAGGTGGTAGAGGTCGAGCTCAACGAGCAGGAGGAGCGCATCCTCAATGTTTCGCTCAACAAAATTTCCGGCCGGTGGGACAACGAGAAGCTCACCGCGATTCTGGACGAGCTGAAAGAGCAGGGCGAAATGGCCCTCACCGGCTTTGATGACTGGGAGCTCGATGCTCTCAAGGTTACATACGACCACATCGAGGACCTGCTGAACGAGGACTTCTCCGACACCGGAAAGAGCGAGCCGAACAGCTACACCATGACATTCACCCTGCCCGAGGAGGTTCACGAGGCGATGGATAAGTACATCGACGAGAACCCCGCAGGCAAGGTTGAGCTGGCGCAGCTGCTCGTGAACAAGGCAAAGGGGCTTATCTGATGGAAATTATCAAAAAGAGAATCGCGGACATGGAGCGCGCGGAGTATAACCCTCGCGTGGAGCTTATGCCCGGCGATGACGAGTATGAGAAGCTCAAGAGGAACATTGACAGGTTCGGCGTGGTAGTCCCGGTAATCTGGAACAAGCGCACGAACCGTGTCGTGTCCGGCCACCAGCGTCTCACCGTGCTTATGAATGAGGGCGTCACCGAGACGGATGTCTCTGTTGTTGACCTCGACGAGACCGCAGAGAAGCAGCTCAACATCGCCATGAACAAAGTGACGGGCGAGTGGGACGAGGTAAAGCTCAAGGAGCTGCTGGACGGCCTCGGCGACGCGGCCCCGGAGACGGGATTCGACCTGTACGAAATCGAGGCCCTCGAAAACAACGTGGACGCCCTCGTAGACGGCGACTTTCTCGACAGCGAGCTCAAGAGCATCGAGGAGACGTTCAACATCTCGCTCAAGTTCAGCGCGGAGGACCGCGACGTCCTGAAAGAGTACATAAAGGACAACGGCAAAGAGGACCTTGTTGCCGTCATCGTCCAGAAGATTAGAGGTGAGATTTAATGGGCTGCAAATGCGGGAGCCAGATTATTCTCTGTAACCTGCCTGTGCGTTTCGACACCTATCGCGGCTGCTCACACGGCTGCCGGTACTGCTTCGCACAGAAGAAAAACGACATCAGCCACATCGAGCGCGACGAAAGCGTAGACGGCCTGCGCTCCTTTATCGAGGGCAAGCGCGGCAACGAAACGGAGTGGTGCGACTGGAACATCCCCATCCACTGGGGCGGCATGAGTGACCCGTTCCAGCCGGTCGAAAAGCAGATTCACGCCAGCTACGAGTGCCTCAAGCTGCTGGCGGAGACGAAATACCCGTTTGTGGTGAGCACAAAGGGCCGCCTCATTGCGGACCCGGAATACCTCGACCTGCTGGCACAGTGCAACTGTGTGCTGCAAATCAGCATGGTGTGCAGCAAGTACGACCGCCTCGAACGCGGGACGCCCAGCTACGAGGAGCGGCTCACCATTCTCAAGACGGTATCGGCCAGAGTGCAGCGCACCATCGTCCGCATCCAGCCGTATATGCCCGAGGTGTTCCATGACGTTATGAAGAACATCCCTCGCATCGCGGAGGCAGGAGCCTACGGCGTCATCGTGGAGGGCATGAAGTTCTTTAAGGCCAAACCCGGCATGACGAAAATCGGCGGCGACTTCTGCTATCCGCTGCCCCGCCTCCGGCACGATTTTGAAGCCATCAAGGCGGAGTGCCATCGGTACGGCCTGAAATTCTACAGCGGCGAGAACCGGCTCCGCGCGATGGGCGACAGCATGACTTGCTGCGGCATCGACGGCCTGCCCGGATTCCGGCCGAACGAGTATAACCTCTGTATGCTGATGAACGGCAAGAACCCGGAGCCGACGGAAAAGATGAAAGAAGTCGGAACAGGCGGACCGTTCAAGACGCTGAACCAGAGCGCGGGCAGCGGGCGCAAAATTGCAAAGCAGAGCTTTTACGGCCTGATGCAGGAGGAGCTTGCCAAAAAGACCGACTACCACAGAAAGGTGTTTGGACTGGATGAATGAGTACAGCCTGACGCCGGTTCAGGAGGTAGACGGGCTGCGCATCAAGCGGGACGACCTTTATGCCCCGTTTGGCCCCGGAGAGGTGAACGGAGGAAAGCTCCGGCAATGCGTGATGCTGGTGAACAGCGTCAAGAAGGACTACAAGAGCCTGCTGACGTATTGCAGCATCCACTCCCCGCAAGCACCCATCACCGCAGCAGTGGCCCGGGCGAACGGGATGCCGTGCAGAATCGTGTACGGCGGAACCACCCGGGAGAGCGTTGCGGCTCTGCCTATGCCCCGGCTGGCGATGAAATATGGGGCGTCCATAGTGCTCGCAGCACGTTCCGGCCGCCACAGCATTTTACACGCCCGCGCAAAAGAGCTGGCGGCGCAGGAAAACAGCTTTATTGTCCAGTACGGCATCAATATCATCGGGTACGGCGACACGCTGCTAACCGCAGTTGCGGCGCAGACAGAGAACCTCCCGGACGATATAGAAAACCTCGTGATGACCTGCGGCAGCGGCATCACCGCCACAGGCGTGATGATAGGACTGCACAGGTACGGGAAACGGGTCAAGAGGATGCACCTCGTAGCCACGGCCCCGGACCGGCGCGGATTCATCCATGAGACCCTCAAAAAGTACGGCGCAGACCGAGAGTTTGAGTACCACGACCTTTTCCACAGCCCCGGATTCGTTTATGAGAAGCCCGCAGCGGCTACATGGGGGGGCATACGCCTGCATCCTCATTACGAGGCAAAGACGATGCAGTGGTTTAGAAGCTCCGGCATCGCACCGGAAAGCACCCTATTCTGGATTACGGGCGCGGAGCCTCGCAGCCCGGGACAGAGCTGAAAGTGAGGAGAGGAGGACAATGCCGAATAGGACCAAAGACGACCTTTGGGAGCGTCAACCGGGCGAAAGCGCGCAGGCCTACGAGGCATTTGCCATCTACCGAGACATGGGCTCAAACAGGAGCCTACGGGTCGTTGCCGAACAGTTATCCAAGAGTGACACGCTTATCAAGCGTTGGAGCCGCGAGAAAAAGTGGGGAGAACGCTGCCGAGCGTATGACAACCATTTGGATGACGTAGCCCGACAAGAGGCACTCCGAAAGTACAAAAAAATGAGGACCCGCCACATCGGCATCGCCTTGCAGCTCCAAGAGAAAGCCCTCGCGGAGCTCAAGAATCTGCCGGACGGGTCGATGACGCCAAAGGACATTATCCAGTTCCTCGACAAGGCCACAGAGCTTGAGCGGGATAACCGGATGGAGGAGGCAGGCGTCACGGCCGGAGGCAAGACGGCGGAGGAGCAGGAGGAAACCACGCTTTCCCTCGCCGATGAAATCGCGGCCGCATACGAGAACCGGAAACGAGGAGAACAGACATGATGACCCAAGAGGCTATCCTGTACTACGCAGACCACCCGGCTGATTTTGTCGAGGACCTGCTCCACGTTACGCCGGACAAGAACCAGCGCGCCATATTGGATTCTGTGGCAAAGAACCAGATGACGAGCGTCCGCAGCGGCCACGGCATCGGCAAGAGCGCGGTCGAGGCGTGGACCGTTATTTGGTTTATGTCAACCCGGCCATTCCCCAAAATCCCTTGCACAGCCCCGACGCAGCATCAGCTATTCGATATTCTGTGGGCGGAAATAAGCAAGTGGCTGCGCAACAATAAAGCCCTCGAGCGGGAGCTGATGTGGACAAAGGAAAAGGTCTACATGAAGCAGTACCCCGAGGAGTGGTTCGCTGTGGCCCGAACGGCCAGCAAGCCGGACGCCCTGCAGGGATTCCACGCTGACGACATCCTCTACATCATCGACGAGGCCAGCGGCGTGGACGACAAGGTGTTCGAGCCGGTGCTGGGCGCACTTTCGACGCCCGGAGCGCGGCTGCTCATGTGCGGAAACCCGACACAGTTGTCGGGCTTTTTTTATGACAGCCACCATAAGAACAGAGGCAGCTACACCACATTCCATGTTGACGGCCGGAACAGCAGCCGCGTCTCGGACGACTTCGTCAAAACCATCATCCAGATGTACGGCGAGGATTCGGACGTTTTCCGTGTTCGTGTCGCCGGAGAGTTCCCCCGGCAGGAGAACGATGTTTTCATCCCTCTGCCGCTAGTCGAAAAATCCATTATGACCGAGTGGACGGAACCGACAAAGCCCGCCCGCATCGACATCGGCTGCGACGTTGCCCGCTATGGTGACGACCGCACCGTCATCGGTTACAAGGTGGACGAAAAGGCCATGTTCTACAAGCGAAAGAGTGGGCAGGACCTTATGCAGACGGCCGACGACATCATGGAGCTCGGCCTAAGGCTCATGGAAAAGTACCGTTTCGACAAGGCCGTCCCCATCAAGATAGACGACAGCGGCCTCGGCGGCGGCGTCACGGACCGCCTCAAGCGCGTTAAGCGCGAGCAGCCGGAGCGGTTCTGGTGGATGGATATTATCCCGGTCTACTTCGGCCAGCGCATCCGCCATGATTTTTACTACGACACCACCACCTACATGATGAGCGTCGTGAAGAACCTGCTTGCACCGCAGACGCCGGATGGCGTACAGAAGCCCGTCCAGCTCATTCTCCCGAACGATAACGACCTCGTCGGCCAGCTTTCCACACGAAAGTATTCCATGACCGACGACGCAAAAATCCGCGTGGAGAGCAAGGACGCCATGAAGAAGCGCGGGATGCACTCGCCCGACGAGGCCGACTGCATCCTCCTGCTGTGCCTGCCGGTCAAACCCAAGAGGAGAGGAGACGTTAAGAAGTGAGCGACAAGAAGCAGCCCGCCCAGCAGCGGGTAAGCGTCCGCATCGTTAAAGCGGACGACCCGGAGCAGCGCGGCGGGATGAAGCCCATCGCCAAAGCAGACGGCTCCCTGCAAATCTCGCCGGAGGAGGCGTACACGGCAGGCATTTGGACAAAACCGCCGTTTGACCTCCGAGGGCTTTCCAAGATGGTGGACGAAAGCACCATACTCCCGCAGTGCATCCGGGCCTACAAGTCCAACATCGCCGGATTCGGCATCGACATCCGCTACAAAGACGACTTTGCCGACGCCGACGAAACCCCGGAGATGAAAGCGGAGTGGGACCGCGCCACAGAGGTCGTCGATATGCTCAACATGGAGCAAGAGAGCAACGAGCTCTTTGAGGACATCGTGGAGGCCCGGGAAACCTACGGCTGCGCTTACGCCGAGGTCATCCGGGACATGGATGGGAACGTCACGCAGCTCGAGTTCATCGAGGACACCCCCAGCGTGGAAAAGAGCCGGAGGCTGGACCCGCGCGTCGAGGTGGAGTATTTCCACCGAGACCACACCGAGACCCGCATGAGAAAGTTCCGCAAGTACAAGCAGACAGTCAACGGCAAGACGGTCTACTACAAAGAGTTCGGAGACCCGCGAATCATGGACCCGACGAGCGGCGAGTACGTTGACGAGCTCGAGTTCAAGAGCCGCGCCAACGAGATAATCGAGTTCGCCATCGGAACGGCCACCTACGGCAAGGTCCGGTGGGTGGGCTCGATTTTGACCGTAGACGGAGCCCGGAGAGCGGAGAACCTCAACAATAACTACTTCCTGAATGGCCGCCACACGCCGTTGCTGATTATGGTGAAAGGCGGCAGCCTGACGGACGAGAGTTTCACCAAGCTCAAGGAGTACATGAACGGCATCCGAGGCGAGGCGGGCCAGCACAGTTTCATGGTGCTGGAAACGGAGGCGGCAGACAACCGCACTGGGTTCAACACCGAGAATCGGCCGGAGGTCGAGGTCAAAGACCTCGCCGCCATCTTGCAAAAGGACGAGCTTTTCCAAGACTACCTCGAGAACAACCGGCGCAAGGTGCAGAGTGCGTTCCAGCTCCCGGACCTCTACACCGGCTACACAACGGACTTCAACCGCGCGACCGCACAGACGGCTATGGAAGTGACCGAAAAACAGGTATTCCAGCCGGAGCGGCGGCGTCTGGCATGGGCCATCAACAACCGGCTGCTCAACTGCTACCAGTTCAAGTACGTCGAGGTGTTCTTCCGCGCGCCGGATGTTTCCAACCCCGACGACCTGTACAAGCTGCTGACCGTCTGCAACAACGCGGGCGGCCTCACCCCGAACAAGGCAAAGAGCATCCTGTACAAGGCTCTCGGTGAGACCTCCGAGGACTTCCCCGAGGAATGGGGCGACATCCCACTCGCGTTCACGAATGCGCAGCAGCGGACCGCAGCCCTCGCCGTGGCTGGAAACAGCCCCAGCGTGGCGCAGAATGGCAGTTCTTCCACCGGCAAGGAAAAAACAACACAGCCGGAGGAAAAGGCTGCACAGAACGCCCCGCAGGGTGCGCCCAGCGTAGAGGAGCAGCTCGAGGGCCAGATTCAGAAAGCAGCAGCCGCCAATGAGACGGAGCTCGTCGCCGTGATGAAAGAGGTCCGCCGCCTGCTGGTCGATATGAAACAGGAGGAGGGAGACGCGGAGTGAAGTGTTTACGCTGCAGCCCCCTAATCAAGGCCATCGACGCCTACCTCGCCAAAGCAGAGAACGACCTGTACGAGCAGCTCACGATGGAGGGCTACCTCAAGGCAAAAGAGAGCCTCGACACCGTGGACGAAATCGAGGAGGTCGTGACGAAGCTCCTCGAGGACAACGCCGACGACCTGCTCAAGGAGCTGGCCGACACCATCGATCTCGAGACGTTCTTCAAGGACAACTGGCCCAAGTTCAAGAAAAATAGCAAGCTGGCGCAGGACCTTTTCGACGTTTTCCACAAGCAGCTTTCTACCATCATGCCGACGTATGTTGAAGCCTACGTCCAGAAAACGGACGCGGAGCTCACCGTCACAAAGCTCACCAAGAGGACAACCGATTGGATAAGCTCGTGGAGCAGCGACCTCGCCGACATTATGAAGCTGGACACAGAAACCGAAATCGAGGCGGTCTTGAAAAAGGGCCTCGACGACGGCAAGGGCATCAACGACGTCTCAAACCTCATTGCAGACAGCGGCATCCGCTCCCCGGGCTACCGCGCAAGGCGCGTGGCTCTGACGGAGGTGCTCCGGGCGCACGGCTACGCGCAGCTCGAAAGCTACATCCAGAGCCCGGCCGTCGAGGAGAAGATGTGGAAACACACCGGAGCGTACCGGAACGACCCGAGACAGAACCATGTGGACATGGACGGCGTCCGCGTCCCGAAAGGGCAGCCGTTCACCCTGATTGGAGCTGACGGAAATACCTACTACCCCATGACCCCACGAGACGTCTGTTTGCCGCCGAGAGAGAGCGTCAACTGCCATTGCCTTCTGCAACCGGTCGTGAGCGAGGAGGTGCTCGGCCTCTCCCTTGAGGAGCGGCAGGCACTCCAAGCGCAGGCCATCGCGGACGACGACGGCGAGTGGGAGAAAGAACTCGACGCGCAGAACAAGGCGCGTGCAGGCATCAACGAGGAGGACTACACATGAAAGTTACCATCGACGAAGTCCGAGTTGGAAAATGGCCTAGTCTCAAAATCGACGGCATCGAACTGGCGAACATCGTAAACGGGTACACCCTGCACCATGACGCAGGACAGCCCGCAACGCTTGAATTACGGCTTGCATTCGGAGCCGATTTATCCGAGATTGAGGCTCTGCTTGAGAACCCCAACGTCAAAATCATTATGCCGGAGGAGGAGCCCCATGTGGAAAGCACTTGACCGCATCGTTTCGGCGATTATTCGCCGCCTTTTCAAGCCTAAGTACCATGTGGAGCGGGTCGAGAGATACCAGCTCCCCGGGAGGCTGCGCATCGTCAAGTGGTGCGCAGCACCGGCAGACGCACCGGAGGACGAGCTCCGGCGAATCTTCTCCATCGTAGACGAGCCCGAGAGCGACGATACGGCCGTTTGGTTCTATTCGTCCCTTGAGGATATAGGCCGCAAGCCGTTTGATGTTGCACTCCTTGAGCGCACCGGAAAGGGCACACGACCGACCATTAGACGCCCTACCTAGGGACGTAGAGAGGAGGTGAGAAAACCATGAGCAAAATCGAGAAAGCATACGCCATCACAGATGCAAAAATTTCTTTCGTCAGCCTCGTAGACAAGGCGGCCAACAAGAAACAGTTCCTTATCACCAAGGCGGAGCATGGCTCCGCCTCTTTTGCTTCTTACGGCCGCATCGTCAACGCGGATGCTGACAGCCACTACATCACCGGCATTGTCTATGAGCCCCTCACAGAGGATGCCCACGGCAATTACATGACGGAGCAGGAAATCACCAAGGCCGCGTATTGGTTCGCCAAGAACGGCAATCAGGTGGACGTGCAGCACTCGTTCGAGCCGCTCGAAAAGGCGGCCGTCGTCGAGAGTTATGTCGCGCCGTGCGATATGAGCATCGGCGAGCAGGCTATCAAGAAAGGCACATGGATGATGACCGTCGAGGTGGATGACCCGGATATTTTCGAGAAAGTCCAGAAAGGCGAAATCACCGGCTTTTCCATGGGCGGCGTCGGCAAGTACAGCGACACGGATGACCCCCTGCCCGAGGACGGAGTAGCAAAGGCGGAGGAGCAGCAGCCCGCAAAGGGTATGCGCGGCCTCGTCAAGAAAATGGCTGCCGCCCTCGGCTTTGATGTTGTTGAGAAAGGCGCAGTTGCAGACGAGTACACCAAGCGCAGCCAGAGCGACAACTTCTGGACCGCGTTCTACGCCCTCAACGACGTTCTGTACCGGTACAACTGGGTGAACGACCGTTGGGAGTTCGCCTCGGACGAGGAGACCATCCGCGACGCCCTTACCGACTTCAACAACATCGTCACCGCGCTGCTCACCGAGGGGCAGCCCGTTGCAAAATCGCTCGAGAGCTGCGCCGTCGTCAAGGCTGGCAAGGCCATGAGCAAGGCCAACCGCAGCACGTTGCAGTCTATCTACACCAACCTCGGGGAGTTCCTCGACAAATTCCCCGAAGAAGAACAGGAGGAAACCGAAGTGACCAAGAAAGAAATCGAAGATACCGTGGCGGCAGCCGTCGCCAAGGCACTGGAAACCCAGCAGAAGCCCGCGACCGACCCCGTCCAGAAAGCCGCAGAACCGGCAGCAGAGCCCGCAACTCTGACCGCAGAGGATGTTGGCAAGATGGTCGAGGCAGCCGTCAAGAAAGCCCTCGGCCAGCAGGAGGATCCTGAAAAGACCCCGGAGCCGCTGACCGCAGAGAACGTGGCCGACGTCGTCGCAAAGGCCGTGGCAAAGGCTGTTGCACCCGTCCGCAAGGCCGCAGGCCTGCCGACCAACCTGAACGATGATGGCGACCCGGAGGAGGACCCCGTCCAGAAGTCCGAGCCGCATTATCTCGCTGGCATCCTGTAAGGAGGAACAAGCACCATGACTATGAGAAGCAACAAGGCAATCGTGAACGCTGCCGGTCAGACCATCACTACCGCTGGTCTGGCAGCAGGCGGCGCGCTGAACCCGGAGCAGGCGAAGAAGTTCATTCAGCAGACCTTTGAGGCAACTCCCTTGAGCGGCCTCGTTCGCCATGAGCTGCGCAAAGCAAAGACCGGCGAAATCGACAAGATTGGCGTCGGCCGCCGCCTGCTGCGCAAAAAGACCGAGAGCACCGACGACGGCTACCGCTCCGGCGTGAAGCACGGCAAGCTGGAATACGCTTGCACCCCTGTCCGTCTGCCGTGGGAAATCACTGAGGAGACCCTGCGCGAAAACATCGAGGGCTCCAACTACGAGACCATCGTTACCAACCTGATGACCCGTCAGATTGGCTGCGACCGCGAGGACCTGTGCCTGAACGGCGACGAGCAGTATGCCAAGGTCAAGGAGTTTAGCTCCTCTGCGACCTACGCTATTGGTGACCTCGTCGCATACAACGAGAAGGTATACCAGTACACCGCAGCCCACACCGCAGGCGCATTCGACGCAGGCGAGGCCACCGAGCTGGGTACTGTCGATGACGCCGACTTCCTCAAGGTGAACGACGGCTGGGTCAAGCAGTTCAAGGAGGGCGGCCATGTCGTCGATGTGTCCGGCATCAACTCCGGCGCGATGGTTCTGGACGTGTTCTACAAGGGCCTCCGCGCGGTCCCCGACAAGTTCAACAACGGCTCTCTGCGCTGGCTGATGTCCCCCCACCGCCGTCAGGAGTGGGAGCGTTACATCCTGAATCAGGCAGTCACCGCAGGCGGCATCATCACCGATAAGCGCGTCGAGAACCCCGCCAGCGTTCCCGTCATCGAGGTCCCGGCCCTGCCCGACGACGTTATTATGCTGACCGACCCGAAGAACCTGGTCGTCGTCAACTCCTACGGCGTCGTCATCCGCAAGACCACGGAGGGCCCGGAGGCCATCTATCAGGACAAGCGTTTCTATGTCGTGCATTTCGACTTCGACACGCTGGTCGAGGAGCTGGACGCAACGGCCATTGTGACCGGTCTGGCATCCATCTGATAGGAGGCAGGACGCTATGCACCTTAGACTGATTAAGGGCCTGTCCTACGATGGCGTTGTGCGCGCCTCTGCGGCGCATCCTGACGTCTTTGTGGACGACCACGAGAAATATACCGCGCTGCTGGAAAGCGGTTATTTCGAGGCTCTCCCTGACGCTCACACCGTAACCGGCCATCTGGACGCCGACTCCCTCGGCGAGATGGACGAGGAGCAGCTCAACAAGCTGGCCGACGATATGGGCGTGGACACCACCGGCAAGGACAAGGCGGAGGTCATTGCAGCCGTCGCCGAGGAGCCCGTGGAAGTCCCCGACATTTCCAAGATGAAGCTCGACGAGCTTAAGGAATTTGCCGAGGACAACGGCATCGACCTGACCGGCTGCACCACTAAGGCCAGCATTTTGCAGAAGATTCAGGAGTATGAGGCGGATGCAGCCGCAGCGGCCGCCATCATCGCACCGGAGGGCTGATGGCCGAACGGCCGTGGGTCACGCCGGAGGGACTCAAAGAGTACACAGAATTTGAGGAAGTAAAGAACCGCGCCGACAGCAAGCTCAAAATTGACATTTCCCGGGCGGAGAGCTGGGTCATCGACTACTGCAACAACAGATTCGACGACCCAGAGAAATACCCCGAAATCCCGGAGAATGTCAAGACGGCGGTCCTCCTTATCGCGGAGGCATACGCCCACAATGCCGTTGAGCAGACCAAAGTCCGCCTCAAAAGCGAGACCTTTGACGACTACTCCTACACGGCAGAGAGCAGCATCATCGACGTCGGGAAACTGGGCGTGGAGAGCCTGCTGGACGATTACGTCGTCGTGCAGCCGCTCAACGGCGTCACGATGCGGTTAAGGAGCCTCTGAGCCAATGGCTGTTGAGGACTTCTTTGACCATCGTTGCAGTATCTACCACACCCAGCAGGAGAGCGCGAGCCCCGGCTACGGGCTCCCCGGCTCCCCCAAGTTCAAGTACCCCAAACAGCCGGACCTCGAAGAAGTCCCGTGCCATTTCGGAGTGCGTAGCGCGTCCATCCAAATCGCCCAGCAGCAACCGCAGAACGATATGGACAGCGACATAAAGCTCACGCTCCCGGCAGGAACGGACGTCAGGCTCAACGACAAAATCGTCAGCAGCGAAACAGGGCTCGAATACACCGCAGGTCAACCGCGAAACATCCGAGGGCATCACATGACGGTAAAGATATACCGCACAGCCCAACAGAGGCCATTGTAATGGCGCAGGTGACATTCGATACAGTAGAGCTCGAAAACTTCGTCAAGCGGCTCGGAACGGCCGCGCAGGGCGATTTCAAGCGAGCACTGAACAAGTTTCTTGAAGGGCTCGGCATGGAGTTCCTACGCATTCTGCAAGATGAAATCGTTCGCCGGAACGTGCTGGACTATCGGCTGCTGCTCCACAGTTTCCAAAAAGGCGACGAGGAGAACGTCTGGACGCTCGACGAGAACGGCCTGACCCTTGAGGTCGGCACGAACGTCGAGTACGCCAAGTTCGTAAATGACGGCCACTGGACCAACCCGAAAGGGATAGAGAGGCGATTCGTTCCCGGACACTGGGAAAAGGCGAACGGAAAGGACCGCTTCATCTACACCCCGGGAGAAAAGACCGGGATGGTCCTAAAAATGAAATGGGTGGAGGGCTCCCACTACTGGGAAAGCTCCATCAGAATCCTAGAAAAGCTCTACCCGGAGCTGCTCGAAAAGAAGCTGCAGAGCTGGCTGGACGAGTATTTCAAGGATTTTTTGTGAGGTGAAACCTATGGCTGCCTTAGAGCAGGAAATCGCAAGCGTTATCCGCTTTATCCTCGATTCCGTACCCGGGATTACGCCCTATTACTGGGACATCCCGGAGGGATTCGTCGTACCCTCTGTTTTCTTTCCGCAGCCGGAGCTCACACCTCTCGGCGACACGTTCGCGTCCTATGCGGTGGAATACGACTGGTACATCCGGTTTTTCGCCAGCACGGACGAGGACGCCTACGCAAGCGCGGCAGCGGCCTTGAACGCCCTCTGCGCAGCCCGCCTGCTGGTTCCGCTCATTGACGAGACGGGAGCAGCGGCAGGAGGCGGAGTACGGCTCAAAGACCCCGGAGGAGTGAAACGGCTGGACACAGGCACAGCCCAGCTCACACTCCACTGGGACAGCCGCCGTCCGTACAACAGGGTGGATTGCCAGAAGGTAATGCACTACAACCTCGACCTCAAAGCGGCCGAGGGAAAAACTGAATAACAGGAGGTATCTGCATGGCAGAAAAGAACGCAAGCGCAGCGGAAAAGCCTGCGCAGAAGTTCCCTATTGAGCGTCTGGCGAGTGCTTGCCGGACGCTTTTTAACGTCTCGGCCAGCACATTCGCAGGTGCAACGGCTGGCATGACCGGCGAATACACCGTCAATGAAATGCAGCAGCATATCAATGACTGGCTCGGGAAGGAGGCGCGTGTCTGATGGCAGGCGGTAAATACGATAAGCTGGCTGGCAAGACGCGGCCGGGTACATACATCAACTTCGAGAGCGAGCGCAACGACGTTGTCGGCAACTCCGAACGCGGCATCGTGCTGCTGCCTCTGATTGGCTACGATTTCGGCCCCGCCAAGACGCCCATCACCCTGACGGCAGCAGCCCCGGATGCTTACAGTGTGGAGCTCGGCCGCAGTGTGTACGACACGACCGAGAAGCACATGCTGCTTATTCGTGAGGCTTTCAAAAAGGCCTCCAAGGTCATCGTCTACATTACGGAGGATGGCACGGCCGCAACTGGCACGGCAGAACAGCTTACCGCAAAGGCCAAATATGGTGGTCCTCGCGGTAACGATATTCATGTTTCGGTCGTCGAAAACACTACCGGAGGCTTTGATGTTACCGTATATCTGGACGCAGATGCGACCGCTGTATACGAGGGTGTTAAGACTATCGAGGAACTTCAGGAGGCTGCCAACGATGACAAGCTGGTTACTTTCTCCGGCACTGGTGAGCTGACCGCTATTGCGGGCCTCAAACTGACCGGAGGTGAAAAGAAAGCGGGCTCCAACGGCGACGTGACGGCGTTCGTTGATAAGATGGAGGGCATCCACTTCAACACGCTTTGTTTCCCCGTTACGGAGACGGCCCTCCAGACCGCAGCTATCACCAAAATCAAGTATATGCGCGACAGCATGGGCAAGGGCGTGAACGTCGTCCTGCCTGATGCAAAGACACCCGACCACGAGGGCGTCATCAATGTTACCAACTCGGTCGTTGTGGACGACGTGGAGCTGACCCACGCGGAGGCTTGCGCATTTATCGCAGGCATTACGGCAGCCGCCAGCTGTGTCAAGTCCAATACCTATGAGCTGTACAACGGCGCGACCGGCATTGTGGACCCGAAGGATAATGAAGCAGCTATTGCCGCTATCAATAACGGCGAGATGTTCTTCTCCTACTCCGAGGCAGGCAATGTTATCATCGAATACGACATCAACTCCCTCATTTCCTTCAACAAGCCGAAGGACAAGACCTATCGGAAGAACCGCGTTATCCGTGTGCTGGACTCCATTCAGGAGACCATCCAGAACAACTTCCCGCCCAACAAGTACGACAATAGTCCGACGGGCTGGTCTGTTATGAAGGGGATCGGCCAGACCATCCTCAAGCAGTACGAGGAAATGGGGGCCATCAAGAACGTGGACTATGACGCGGACTTTAATATCGACGAGAGTCTGAGTAGTGGCGACGAAGTTTATTTCATTGTTGCCATCCAGCCTGTGGACTCGGCCGAGAAGCTGTACTTCACCGTCAAGACCCGCTAAAGGAACAGGAGGTAAGTTATGCAGTACAACAAGAATCCCATCAGCCTCCGTGAGGGCCATGCGTTCATCGACGGCGTCGAAGTTCTTGACAGCGTGAAAATGACCGTCAACTTTACGCCTGAAACGTGGACCGGCCGCCAGCTCGGCGAGAAAACGCCCTCCACGCGCTGGATTGGCGCGACCATCACCGGCAATATGACCCGGCGCAGGACGACCAACTGGCTCAAGACGAAAATCAAAGAGTATTTGGCATCTGGCGCGACTCCGGAGCTGGTTATTCAGGGCATCATGGATGACACGAACTCGGATTTCTATGCGGCCCACGGCTCTGACGTGCTGACCTGCGTCGGCTGCGTTATGACCGGAGACCTGCCGCTGACCGCGCTGGATGCGGAGAGCAGCGGCGTTGTTGATGACGCCATCGCATTCAACATCAAGGATATTATCTGATGTGACCGGCATCCATGTCGGCCACACGAGTACGGAGTCCTTCCAAGGCGGAGGGGCTCCGTTTTTATTTTGGAGGAAAAGCTATGAGCAAGAACCTGAAATATTTCATGCGCGAAGCATCTGACGTTGAAAAGGTTGTCACCGTTCCGGCCCCGGAGAGCTTCAAGGACGAGGACGGCAAAGTCATTCAGCTCGAGGTCAAGGTCCTGTCCTCCGAGCGCATTCGTGAAATCAACGAGGCTTACCACACCCGGAGCATCGCGCTGGATAGTAAGGGTAACCCGTATATCAGCGGCGGCAATGTGGTTTTCCGCGACGAGCGCGACAACGCAAAGGCCACCCGCCACATCATTGTTGAGGCGTTGCAGTACCCCAAACTGAACGACCCGGAGTTGATGAAATACTACAACTGCGTGGACGTCACCATGATGCCGGAGAAGGTTTTCTCCCGTGCAGACGAGTTCGCCCATGTCACCCGCGTTGTTATGGCTCTGCTGGGTATCGGCGGCCAGCTCTCCGAGGAGGAGCAGAAGCAGGCCGATGAAAAGGAAATCGACGACGCAAAAAACTGATTCGCAGCGCGGGCAGCGAGACGTACTGGGCCCATGTCCTGTGGCAGCGGCACGGCCTCCGACCGGAGGAGTTCGACCGGATGACTCGGAGACAGAAGCTCTTTTACATCGCCTCCGAGCAGGAGGAGGCTGCGCACCCGTGCAGACGGGACATAATCCGGTAAGGTGACGGGAGGACATTATGGCGACTTTGAAAGTTACATTCAAGGCCATCGACGAGATTTCCTCCAAGTTTGACGAAATGACTCGGAGCGGCGAGCGAGCGCTCGAAGCGTTCGAGAACACTGGCACGGCGGCTGACGGAGCGTTGAGCAAAGTCTCCCGCACGGCCACACAGACCGCTAAAAGTGCCGACACCGCTACCGACTCCGTCGATGACCTGTCCTCGGCAATCGGGGACTACGAAAAGGCCACCGGTCAGGCGGCCGATTCTGCCGAGAATCTGTCCGAAAAAACGACCGAGACCGAGAAAAACCTCGACGAGGCAGCGGAGGCGGCCCGTAAAGCCTCGGAGGAAGTCGAGAAGTTCGGTGATAAATCCGAGGAATCTGGCAAGCAGAGTGAGGAATCGAGCAAAAAGAGCCGCGACGGCATCAAGGAGCTGCAAGGCGTCCTTGCGTCGGCCGGAATTGCCGCCACTCTGAACGAGATTAAAAACGGCTTTTTTGACTGCTCCGAAGCGGCCGCGCAGTTCGAGACTTCCACCGCAATGGTCGCCACTATCGCGGACACAAGCCAGAAATCCTTGAGCGACATCTCGAAAGAGGTGCGCACCTACTCCAATGAGACCGGCGAGGCAGCCAGCGATATGGCGGAGGCAACCTATCAGGCCATTTCCGCCAGCGTCAATACAGCGGATGCGGCGTCCTTTGCAGGAACCGCGACCAAACTGGCCGTCGGCGGCTTTACGTCGGCGACTACGGCCGTGGACGTCTTGACGACAGCCATCAATGCCTACGGGCTTGCGGCGTCGGATGCTACACAGCTTTCCGACTACCTTATCACCACGCAGAACCTTGGCAAAACGAGCGTGGACCAACTGGCGCAGAGCGTCGGCAAGGTCATTCCTCTGGCGTCTGCCTACAACGTCCAGATGGACAACTTGAGCTCGGCTTATGCTGTCCTAACCGCCAACGGTATCGCCACCGCAGAATCCGGCACCTACCTCAAATCGATGCTGAATGAGCTCGGCGATACCGGCAGCGACGTTTCGGAGGTTCTGCTGAACTCCACCGGCAAGACCTTTGCACAGCTCATGGAGCAGGGCTATTCCCTCGGCGACGTCATGGCTATGCTGGGCGATGCGGTAGACGGAGACAGTACCGCGTTCAACGCCCTGTGGAGCTCCACAGAGGCCGGTATCGGTGCTCTGTCCCTGTTCAACGCAGGAGCCGACAAGTACAACAGCGTGCTCGATTCCATGCGTACCAGCGCAGGCGCGACCGAAAAGGCGTACTCCACTATGGCGGACACGACCGACAAGAGCAAGCAGCGGATGGAGAACTCGTTTAACAACCTGAAAATCTCTGTCGGCGACGTGCTAAACCCCGCGCTCACGCAGGTATACGAGGGATTCGCCAACGTATTTGCTGGCATGAGCGATTTTGTAGACGAGCACCCGGCCGTCGTAGCAGCCATTTCGGCCATTGCGGTCGGCGTGGGCGGATTTACCGGCGCGCTGGCTGCCTACAACATTTCCACCACGGCCGCGAAGTTTGTGACGGAGGCATTCACCGCGACACTGGCAGCCAATCCGTTCGTCCTCGCGGCCGCAGGCATCGTTGCTGTCACAGCGGCAGCCGTCACCCTGACCGGAGTTCTGATTACCCAGAGCGACGAGTACGAGGGCATGACGGCTACCTGCCGCGACCAGTACGACGAGCTGCAAAACCTCAACGACCAGTACAACGCGGCCTGCGAACAGTACGGAGAAAACTCCGAGGCGGCCAACAGCCTGCGCTACCAGCTCGACCAGCTCAACGACGAGTTTGAAGCCAATCGGCAGACCGTCAAGGAGTTTGTGGCTGAGTGCGACGGCCTCGTCGAGAGCCACAACAAGGTCATGGACGCCTACAACAGCTCCACTTCGAGCATCAAGGACCAAGAGCTCGGAACTCTGGCCCTGACCCAGCGGCTCGGGGAGCTGGCCTCGCAGAACTCGCAGACGACGGCGAGCTACACGGAGATGAAAGCCATCATCGACCAGCTCAACGCCGACGTCCCGGGCCTCGGCCTGACCTACGACGGTGTGACCGAGAGCGTGGAGGCGACCGTCGAGGCCATCAAGAAAGCCGCAAAGGCGCAGGCTGATTCGGAATACAAGGCCGAACAGCAGCAGACCTATGTTGACCTTCTGAAAGAGCAGAGCAGCCTCGAGCAGCAAATCGCCGAGGCAGAGGCAAACCTCGATGCAGAGCGTCAGCGGCGCGGAATGTATCAGGACGATGTCACGGGCGACTGGGTCAAGGGTATCTGGACCGAGGACAGTCCATGGATTGCGTGGACTTCTGACATCGACGAGTACAAGAAATCCATCGAGGAGCTGCAAGCCGCCTACGACGAGAACCAGCAGACCCTCTCCGACATCGAGGGCGAGTGGCGCGGCGTTGCACAGGCGGTCGAGGATGCGCAGAACCAGACCGTCACTTATGACGAAGCCGTCAGCATGGCTACGAGCTCCGCGCAGTCTGCTCTCGACGAGTTGACCGCAGCCTACGACAAGGCTTACCAATCCGCCCGCGAGAGCATAGAGGGCCAAATCGGTCTGTTCGACACGATGAAAACCTCGTCGGAGCTTTCAATCAGCGACATGGAAAAGGCCATGCAGAGCCAGACGGACTACCTCAACCTCTACTCTGAAAACCTCAAAAAGGCCGCAGAATACGGCCTCGATGACGGCCTGATTAAGTCGTTGAGCGATGGCAGCGAGGAAAGCGCAGGCTACATCAACGCCATCATCCAGAATATCGAGAAACTGGGCGGCAGCACCGAGGGTATGCCCGCAGCAGCCTCCAAGTTCGTGGACGAATTCAACTCCAAGTTCGAAGAGACCACAAAGGCGAAGGACGCCTTTGCAGACAGCGTTGCCAAGATGGAGACCGACTTCGACGAGAAGATGGGCGAAATTGAGCAGACGATGGTCGGCACGGTCGAGAAAATGGAGATGACCGACGAGGCGGCAGCAGCAGCGAAAGCTACCATTGAGGCTTACTGCAATGCCATCCGCTCCATGACTGGCGAGGCCGGGAGCGCGGCGCAGGCCGTCGCAAACGCGGCTGCCGCTCACCTGAGCACCACACCCAGCACGACAGTTTCGGGCCATGCAAACGGCACGCTGTCCGCACCGGAGGACGTCTACATCGCCGGTGAGGAGGGCCCGGAGCTTATTGTTGGAGCAAGAGGCTCCGAAGTATTCCCCGCGCAGGAGACCGAAAAAATCCTGTCGGCGGTTGGAGGCGACGAGACACCTGTTTCGACCGAAAACTCTGTGGCGTTTAGTTCTGGTGGCCGGTCTGCTCCATCCGAAGAAGGGGGAGCAGACTGCAGCGAGAAAAGAATCATCCTTGAAATCAACGGCAGCGGTTCTATTGACGCGACCGGAGCGGACGAGGATACAATCCTCGATGTTCTGATACGCCATGTAAAGCCGGTCCTTATGGACATCATTAAGGGCGAGATTTTTGAGGAAGGAGACCTTGCGTATGATTTTTAAGAGTAACCGGCAGCTCTGGCTTACGCACGACGGCGAGCGGGAAAAAATGCAATTTCCTGTTTTGCCAGAGAAGTTCAGCGTCAGTCTCGGAACGAAGAACACGAGCGTCACCATCAGCGGCCTCGGTGAAATTATTATCTTGCAAGACCGTCCGGCGGTCGAGGTTTCATGGGACGGCTTTTTCCCGGCAACCTATTTCCCGGGACTTCAAACCCGGAGCATTACCTCACCCAAGGTTTTACTCCAAAAGTTGTGTGAGTGGAAGAACAGCGACAAGCCAGTTCACCTCATCCTTACCGGAACGAGCGCGAACTTTTACGCTGCTATCCAAACATTGCAGCCCTATGAGCAGGGCGGAGACCCGGACAGCATCTACTACAAAATCAAGCTCAAGGAGTACAGAGAGGTCAGAATCCGACAGGTCAAAGTCAACTCGACCGGAACCGCGACCGTCTCCGGCGGCTCCACCCGGACAGACAACCGAGTGCAGGCGAAAACCTACACGGTCAAGCCCGGAGACTGCCTCTACAACATCTCGAAATCGACCCTCGGCGACGGAGGCCGGTACAAAGAAATCTATTCCCTGAACAAGGATAAGCTCAAAAACCCGAATTTGATTTATCCCGGACAGGTGTTGCAGCTCCCGTGAGGTGAGGCAATGAGCAAGATTACATTCCTCGTCACAAAAGGCGAGACCACCTACGACATGAGCGAGCTGGTGGAGAGCGCGACATGGAGCGGCCGAAAGGGCTCCCCGGCGCGCACTCTTTCCGTATCGCTTATCGACGATGACGGCTGGAAACACGCCCGTTCCGGCATTGATGTCACCAAGGGAAACCACTGTGTTTTTTATTGGGAGGGCGCTGAGCTGTTTCGCGGCATCATCATGCAGCAGAGGCAGAGCACGAAAAAGACCATGACCATCAAGGCCTACGACGTGGGTATCTACCTGTCGAACAACAAAGACAGCTTTTGCTACAAGCGGAAAAAGGCGTCCGAAATCTTCAAGGACTGCTGCGACCGATTCCAGATTCCGTACAAGGACGTGGCCGACACTGGCTACGTCATCTCGGAGCTACCAAAGGCCAAAACGACAGCCTGCGATGTTATTCTGGACGCCTTGAGCCTCACGTTTAAGGCCACCGGCATCAGGCATTATGTGACGTCAGCCGACGGGAAACTGAGCTTGATAAAGCGGAAAGACAGCATCCTGCAATGGGTGGTGGAAACCGGCCGGAACCTTATAAGCTACGACTACACTTGCAGCATCGAGAAGGTGAAAACCCGCATAAAGCTGCTGTCTAAGGAGGACAAAGTGCTCGCCGAAAAGGCGGACACGGAGCTCGAAAAGACCATCGGTATCATGCAGGACATTTCCACGCCCGACAGCAACACCGAGGAGGCGAACCTCACGGACATGGCTGAATCCATGCTCGCAGAGCAGAAGCTCCCCAGCAAAACGCTGACAATCGAGGGCCTCGGGCAGGCAAACGTCATTTCTGGCGTCGGCCTGTGCATCATCATCAGGCCGCTCGGCATCTCGAACAGCTACTATGTAGACGAGGATACCCACACATTCAAGGGCAACTACCATTCGATGCGCCTTACCTTGAACATGGCAACAGACACCGAGCGGAGCGCAAAGGCGAGCGATGAAAAGAGCTCGACCTCGCACTCCGTCGGCGATAAGGTCCAATTTTCGGGCGGTCCTCAGTACGTGGCGTCCACCGCGACGTCTCCGACCAACAGCCCGAAAGCGGGACCGGCGAAAATCACCGCCATCGCCAAGAGCAAGAACGCAAAACACCCGTACCACATCATCCACACGGACAAGCAGAGCACCGTCTATGGATGGGTGGACGCCAGTCAAATCGGATAGGAGGAGCTGCACATGAACCCGGATGAAGCGACGAGCCTAAAGCAACTCTTTCTCTCCATTCTGCCGAAAGACGGCGGCATCGTTGTCGGCACGGTCACGAAAGAGAGCCCGCTCACCATCCAGATAGAGAACGACGAAAAGCTCGAAATCTCTGGCAGCGCGCTCCTCGTCCCCCGGAACCTGACCGACTATCAAGTGAAAGTAGACATCGCCCTCGCGGACGGCAAAATCGACAGCAACACCCATGTGGGAGGCGCGCACGGCCACAAGTTCCAGTTGTTCGATTCCAGAGGCGGAGGAGTGACCGGCCTCGTCGGCTGCCCGTTTGAGGGCGATAAGGACAAGCCCGTGGGAGACTATCACAAGGTTGAGAGCAGCAAGGAGAGCGCGCACATCCACTCGCTGAAAACCTTTTCCATCGAGAGCGGTCTGCTGACCGTTTACAATGCACTCAAGACGGGCGAATCCGTCTACCTTCTCCGCTTCAACGACGGTAAGAGCTACTATGCTCTTGAGAGGGCTATCGTATGAGCAGAGTATTTGTTCCTATTCCCATTTCCGGCATCGAGGAGGAGAAAGAGCAGCCGTCGCTCACCTACAAGCTCGACCTCGATACCGGGCGCATCGTCGGAAAGGTTGACGGCCTCGAAGCCGTCAACCAGTTTATTTTGAAAGCACTCCTCACTCCGCGTTTCCACTGCCTCGTCTACGACAACCAGTACGGCAGCGAAATCAAGGACACTGTCACGGACGAGAGCGCGACAGAGGAGCTTATCAGGGCGGAAATCCCGAGACTTGTGGAGGATGCACTCCTCTGCGACGGCCGGATTCTTAAAGTCTATGACTTTGAGTTTGAGTTCAACGAGGATTCCTGCAACGTCCACTTCACGGCGGACACTATTTACGGGACCACAGAGGTCGAGGAGGTGATATAGAGTGTTTGAAGCCCAGACCTACGACAAGGTTTTGGAGGAGATTTTGAGCCGCGCGCCGGACGGAATCGACCTCCGGCAGGGCAGCATCTTCTACGATGCTGTCGCAGGCATCGCTTTCAAAATCGCCAAATACTATGCAGACCTCGAACAGGTGTTCGAGATGGTGTTTCTGGTGACGGCGACCGGCGATTACCTGACGCTCAAGGCGGAGGAATACGCCGTTTACCGGCAGGCAGCCGCGACGGCAAAGTACCGCATCAAGTACGTCGGGGAGCTCCCAGAGCTCGGGACGCGCTTCTTCTGCAGCGGCCAGTATTTTGTGCTGGCGCAGGATGACGCCCTCGGCATCTACATCGAGGCGGAGGAAGCCGGAACGGAGGCGAACGACATTCCGGCCGGAACCTCTGTTGTGCCGACCGACACGCAGCGGGGCCTCACGGCCTGCTCCATCGTCGAGGAGCTCAAGCCGGGCGCAGACGACGAGGACGACGAGAGCCTCCGAAAGCGTGTACAGGAGAAAATCGCTGGACCGGCAGAAAATGGAAACCAGCAGCATTACAAAACGTGGTGCGAGAGCATTTCCGGCGTCGGCCGTGCGCGCATTGTTCCCCTTTGGGCGGGAGAGAACACGGTCAAAGGCGTTCTCATTGACACGGAGGGCGGCCCGGCGTCTGAGGCTGTTGTGCAGCGCGTACAGGAGTACATCGACCCGGGCGGGACCGGCCTTGGCGAGGGACGGGCCAACATCGGCGCGCACTTCACCGCGACATCCGCCACGGCGAAAAGGGTCAACATCTCTTTCTCCGTGACGCTTGCAAAGGGAGGAGACCTCGCCAGCGTCAGAAGTGCAGCGCAGACGGCCCTCAAAGCTCAAATCAAGAGCATCAACCTCACCACGGACGACAGCAAAACGCCCACCCTGCGCATCAGCACGGTCGGCAACACGATTTACAGCCTCTTGGGAGTGCTGGACTACGCAAACCTCCGCTTCAACGGCCAGACGGCAAACGTCGAGGCCGGAAAAGAGGAGGTATTTGTTTTGGGGGAGGTGACAGTAAGTGAAACCAACCCTGTATCCTAACGGATTCCCCAGCGCATACGAGGAGCTGAAAACATTCTACCCGGTGTTCTACCGGGACGTTTTCGAGATGGACGCTATCTGGCGCGCAGCCGGAGGCGGGCTGGACGAAATCGAGGACGGCGTGGACGCTGTTGTCAACAACAACTTCGTATCCCTGATGGACACGGATACGCTGGCGCGGATGGAAACCTTCCTCGGTATCCCTCTGAACCAGAAGCGCACCCTCGAGGCGCGACGCAAGCTCGTCGCCTCGTACTTCATCGGCGGCAACCACATCGGCTCTCAGGAGATAAAAGATATTGTTTTTGGATATACCGGAGCCTCGTCCTCTGTTGAATTCAAAAATAGCAGAATTTATGTGAAGCTCTTCCCAAATGATAACTCCACATTCTTATCGAGCGACGTCATGGAATGCTTGAAGCGCAAGATTCCGGCTCATCTTTCGCTTTCGCTTGTTCTTGCATATATTCCGGATTTACAGCCAGCCTACGTCGCCGCCGCACCCTGCGGAATGGCTGCCTTTTGCACCGTTCGGCTGCCCGGAAGCATCAAACCCCGCGCCGTCACGGCTCGTGGCTATGTTGCCGGTGCTATGAGCGCAGCGCGGATGCAGACGACCGTTGAACTGCCCGGAGCCATCCACCCGAAAAACATCACCGCGCAGGCATACGCCACCGGCGGGCTTGCGCACACGCACGAAACCGTAACCATCAAGATTGGAGGACAGACAACATGAGCTGGGAAAAATCCAGTTATACAACTGCCGGTGCCGCGCTCCTGTCGGAATCCCTCTCCGGCGGCGCGCTCACCATCACCCGCGCCGTGAGCGGCACCGGCATCGTTGAAACCGACTTGTCGGCAGAAACGACCGTCAGCGGCGAAACGCACGAACTGACCATCCTTGCGATTGACACCGTAAAGGACGGAGAGGAAACGGCCCGGAAAGTCAGCATCCAGATTACCGGAGCAGAAAGCACTTACATCATGCACCAGATCGGCGTATATGGCCGCCTGAATGATGATGCCGAAGTGCTGCTGTTCATCATGCAGGATGAACGTGGAATCGAAGTCCCTGCATCCAGCGTGAACGCTGATTTTGAAATTGAGATTGCTGCCCTTATTGCAATCTCGAACAAAGCAAAAATCGAAATTGCCCTCAGCCCGCAGATGCAGGCTTTGATGAAGCTGGTCAAGGCCGAAATTGAGAAGCACAACGCCGCCGCTGATGCCCATGCAGCGACCATCACGGCAGCGGTCAGCGCAGCCGTGAAGAACCTGTCTGAATCCGGGGAAATCCTGAACGAAGAACAGGTAAAGGCTCTTATCAAGGAGCAGGTGGACGGCGGCACAGGCGGCGGCTACTATGGCTCCTACAAACTCACCCTTGCAGCTGACGGGTGGAAGCCCGCCCGCAGCGAGGATGATTACGAAAACGCTGGCGGTATGGATTACTACCAGTGCATTTATGACGCAGAACTGTCGGACAGCACCAGCGAGCTTGTACCCGTTGGCGTTGTATCTCCTGGCAGCTTCTATACTACGACCAAAGCGGGCGTCCTGAACGGGTGCGAAACGCATGATGGTTTCATCAGATTTTTCGCTCAGCGCATCCCGGAAGCAGATATTCAGGCGACCGTAACCCTGTTCGGGAAAGGAGGTGGTTCGGGTGAAACCGGTAGCGTAAGCATCGGTCAGGGCTTGAAGCGTGACGCGAGCGGCGCTATTGCCGTCCGCATTGGCGAAGGCCTTGACTTTGACAGCGCAAACGCGCTGACTGTCCGCAAAGAAACCGTTATGACGAGCGAAGACCTGCTGAACGAGGAAGAAACGCAGCAGGAAATCGTTGATATGCTGAAATAATTTTAGGAGGACACTATTATGTCTAAGCAGATTTCTACCAAGACCACCATCCGCAACCTGACCGCCGAGATCAAGAAGACTTTCGTCAAGAAGGACGCCTTTACCCCTGTGCAGATCGCAGCCAACGCTGCTATCAAGTCTCTTGGCGTTGACGGCAACACCGTGAACTTCTACACCTCTACCGACAAGAGCGGCACTGCTGCTTTCTCCGTTGACTTCCCCTCTGAGCTGTTCCTCGACCAGACCAAGACCACCTTCGCGGCCAAGTTCAAGTTCGATGCTGCGACCTACCCCGGCGCCACCGACCCCAAGCTGGACGGCAAGCCGGTCATGGTTCTGGCCGTCAAGGGTGAGAACCCCGACAACTGCACCTACTCTTTCCTGAACATGGCTGCTCTGGTCGATACCTACGCCGCAAAGACCACCGGCAAGGATGCATCCACCACCGTTACCATCGCTGGCTATGAGGTGGATGTCAAGGTCAATGTTTCCGCTGCTGCGGGCAACGCTCTGATTCTGAAGGACGACGGTCTGTATGTTCCCACCCCTGAGGAAGTGGACATTTCCGGCAAGGCCGATAAGGCCACTGGTGCCACCACCGGCAACTTTGCTGCACTGGATGGCGAGGGCAATCTGACCGACAGCGGTAAGAAGCCTGCGGACTTCGTGGGCGCCGAGGCTGGCAAGCGCCTGATGAGCGATGCCGAGGGCGAAAAGCTGGCCGGTGTCTCTGAGGGCGCAACCAAGACTGCCGCCAGCTCCACCAACGGCAATGTGAACATCGACGGCAAGGAAGTCGTCGTGTACACCGAGCCGGAGAATGTTCTGCACGACGAGGACGTGGAGGACTTCTCCGCAGAGGAGATCGCCGCTCTGCTGGCTGACGCTGACTAAGACATGAGGAGGTAAGCTCTATGGCAAAAGCGAAGGTCAAAACGCTTTTGGGCACAGGGCTTGCCGCGCTTTGCAGCCACATCAAGCAGTGCAACACCGCACTCGGAGACCTTTCCGAAGCAACGGCAAACGGATTCGATGAAACCGATGACATCCTGCACGAAAAGCAGGATGTCACGGCTGCGGTGTCTTTTACGATTCCGGTCGATGGCTGGGGCGAGGATGATTCCTCCCCCGGCTATTTTTGTTGTGACATCCCCATTGCGGGCCTGTTGGCTACCGACATTGTGGATGTTACGGTACTGCCGGGATTTTACGATGTGGCGGGTGCGGTGGGCTTTATTGCGACCGAAAGCCTCGAAGGAAAGCTGCGGCTGAGGGCCGCCAAAGCTCCGACCGAGAAAATTTCTGCACAGTATCACATTACAAGCACCGTGAAATACACGGCTGCACAGGAAGGGGGAACCTAAATGGCATACGGTTCTTTTAACGCAGGCCCCGGCAAGGCGCCGGATGAAGATGTTGTCCGCACTAACCAGATCGGCGTGCCGGGCGGCATTGCCACGCTGGATGCTGACGGCCATTTGACCGAATCGCAGCGCCCGACGGTGGACGCATACACCAAGGCTCAGACCGACCAGAAAATCAGCTCTGCCGTCGATGCCCACAACTCTGCAGAGAATGCACACGGCGACATCCGCGCCAGCGTGGCCGCGATGAACGCCAGCATTAAGGCAATCGAGTTGAAGTTCGGCACGAACGTCACCAAGAACCCTTTTTCTGCCACGTTCGGCAGCCTTGACGGTCTGACCGTCACCGGCGTGTGGAACGCAGAACAGGCGAGGGTGGAGTTCTGATGGCTGAAACATTCAAGGTCGGCGCGAATGCGCGGGAGCTGTTGCGCTACACTCAGAGGGCAACCCGCATCGTCACCGATGACATCAGCCGGAGCGATGCCCGGAAGATCATCCAGAAAGTCGCGGCGCTCGAAGATGTGCGCGACATCCAGAAGGTGTGCGGCACTGCCGTCCATGCACTCGACACACGGGACAGGGAGGGCTTTTCCAAAAGCACTTTCCGTCTGTACGGTGAGGGCATCCGGCTGACTGCCCGGCAAATCCTGCTGGATGCACACGCGGCGAACAACGTCAATTTCCAGACCGACTACGACAAGCGCGTTGAGAAGATCGGCGCAGTTGTGGACGGCTGCTCTCTGCTGCTGGAATACCTGACCATCTGCACGGAGGAAGGTATCATCAGTGCGAAGAAAGCCGGTATCTGGACAAAGAAGGTCACGGACGTAAAATACCCGGCGATGAAGTGGCTCACGTCGGAACGCGGACGTGCCGAAAAACTCCGGGCAGAAGCGGAACGGAAACGGCTGACCGAACAGGCTGCCGCCCTGAAAGCCGTCCTTTACCCGGAACCGTAAACGCACAGCGGGCAACCGCTTTGCATAAAGGGTGCGGTTTGTTTGTCTGACGCTGCCATTTGGTGGCTGCGCTCTCCGAACACCAACAATAACAACAACGTCTGGAACGTCAACACCGATGGCTCCAACAACAACAACTGGTACAACAACTCCTATGGTGTTCGCCCCGCTCTGATGGAACCGTGTGACGAGTAGGCATAAGCTGAAAGCAGTGCGCCCATCAAAGGAAACCGCATCCTGTCGCTTGCCGATGCAGGCAAGTGATAAATACATCCCGCTGAGGTGGGCCATCCATGCCGGATGCAGCCCACTACCGTAACGCGAACCAGCGGAGGGTAATTTTGACATACGAAGAACTGTGCAGCTTCGAGGTGCTTTACAAAGCCTACCTTGAAGCCCGGAAGGGAAAGCGCAGTAAAAGCAAAACAATCGAGTACGAGGCGCAGGCGCTGGCCTGCACGGAAAAGCTGTCCCGCAAGCTGGCTGTGCGTGATGTACGCCAGCCGGGCGGCGACATCCGGCAGCAGATATGCTATGTGCCAAGTAAGTTTGAGGTCTTTGCCGTCTATGAGCCGAAGCGCCGCATGGTACACGCCCCCGCATTTGTGGACAAGGTGGTGCTACACGCGCTGGTCGATAACATCCTGTATGATGCTCTGACAAAGAGCTTTATCCGGGACAGCCACGCAAGCCAGACCGGCAAAGGCACAGACGACGGCCTGATGCGCCTGAAAACTCACATGGTGGACTATTACCGCCGTGAGGGCCACGGCGCGGACGGCTGGGTGCTGAAAGGCGATGTGCGGCATTTCTTTGCCAGCATCGACCACCGGAAGTTAAAACGCAAACTCAAGGCCGTGCTGGACAAGCGCGGCGTTGACCCGCGTGTCTATGAGCTGCTTTGCATCTACATCGACGTGATGGAGGACGGCTTGCCGCTGGGCTACCAGACGAGCCAGCTTTTCGCCCTCATGTTTTTGGATGAGTTTGACCACATCATCAAAGAAAAGTACCGCATCAAATACTATGGCCGATACATGGATGATTTCTATATCATCTGTTCGGACAAGAAGAAATTGCAGTGCATTCTCCGGGATGTTCGGGCGCTCATGGACAGTTACGGCCTTGAGCTGAACCAGAAAACCGCCATTTTCCCGCTGCGGAACGGTATTGATTTTCTGGGATTCCATAGCTACCTGACCGACACCGGCGCGGTCATCCAAAAGCTGCGCCGGGATAGCTCCAAGCGGATGAAGAACAAGATCAGATATTGGGAGACGGCATACCCCGCAGGCGAAGTGACCAAGCAGGAAATCCTGCGGAGCTTTGATGCGTGGGATGCCCATGCCGCCCATGGTGATACTTACTCTTTACGCCACAAGTACGCTGACCGGCTCGAAAAATTGCTTGACTGTAAAATCCCTATCCATCGAAAAATCAACTCGAACAAACTCGCGCGTGACAGACGGCGGGCGAGGCAATGCCGCTGCATCTACAAGAAGCAGCACAAAGCCCTGTCCCTCTCTGTATCGCAGAACACGCGGCCCGCGGAGATCATGCCGTGGGCCTGAACGAAAACAAGGAGGTAACAATGGCAAACGTAAAACTGGGCACGAAAGCCGTTGGCAGCATTGTCAAAATCAAAGTCAACGGCGCGTCCAAAGATTTTATTGTTGTGCAGCAGGGCAACCCGAACACCAGCACCTATGATTCGAGTTGCAATGGAACGTGGCTGCTGATGAAGGACATCTACGCCACGTCCACGTTCGGCAACAATAACTCCTACAAGGATTCCAGCATCCACACATACCTGAACGGAACGTTCTACAACCTCATCGACAGCAACATCCGGGCGGCTATTAAGCAGGTGAAAATCCCGTACCAGAACGGCACTGGTTCCGGCGGCGGCCTTGCCACCGGCTCCAACGGCCTGAGCACCAAAGTGTTCCTGCTGTCTGGTTATGAGGTTGGTTGGACGACCAGCGACAACGGCTATTTCCCGAAGGACGGTGTGAGGCTGGCATACTTTGGCAACAGCTCCAGCGGTAACAGCAAGCGTATTGCATACAATGGCAGCTCCGCTGCCATTTGGTGGCTGCGCTCTCCGTACACCAGCGGTAACGGCAACGTCTGGTACGTCGGCACCGATGGCTCCGGCTACGGCAACTGGTGCAACAACTCCTATGGTGTTCGCCCCGCTTTCATTCTGCCCTCTACACTCGTGGTCTCTGACGACGGCACGGTCAGTGTCAACACTGCACCTACCGTCAGCACGGACGGCGCAGCTCTGGGGCGGAAGAACGCGGCCTTTGCGTGGAAGTACACCGTCAGGGATTCCGACGGCGACACCTTGACCGTCACCGAAAAGCTGGACGGCAAGACCACCAAGACCCGCACCGGCGTTGCCAGCGGCACGGCCCTGACCTTTGAGCAGACGGCCAGCGCTGCCGGATTCCAGAAAATCCTGAACGGCAACCACACCATCACCGTTGAGGTGAGCGACGGCAAGGAAACCGTCAGCACGTCCGCGACCTTTACCAAGGCCGTCCACGCCGCAAGCGTGACGCTGGCTGAACCGTTGGCCGTTGAGGGTGACATTACCGTTGCCGTGCTTCAGGTGACCGGCTCCATCCCCGATGATGCGAAGTTCAAAGCCGAAGTGACCAACAACGCACTCGACAGCTCCCCGGTCTGGCAGGATGCCACGACCGAGGTAAAAAAAGGCGTGAACATCGTCTTTGAGAATAAGACCGCCACCAACGGCGCGGCGTTTAACTTCCGCGTCAGCGTGGAGCGCGGCGAATCCGGCGAGGGCGGCTACATCGAAGCCGTCTCCGGCGCATTCCAGTAAGGAGGACAGTATGGCTATTGAATGGAAGAAAAACGACCTTCCCACTCTGGCACAGAAGGTGGCGGACGACGCTTCTGAAACCTGCCAGAACTTTATTTATGCTGGCATTGACGTGGAGTTGTCCGACGGTACGCAGCACTTTTCGCTGATGCCCAACGACCAGACGAACATCGACTCGATGTTTGCGGCCATTACGTTGGGCGCGTCCGAATACCCTTACCACCCGGATGGCGGCAAGTGCGTTATGTACAGCGCGGCAGACATTATTACTCTGTACAGCGAATACAAGAGCTTCGTCACCAAACAGACGACCTACTGCAATGCGCTGCGCCAGTGGGCGAAGCGCGAGACCGACCCGAATGTTATCGGCTCCATCTATTACGGATGCGCCCTTCCCGAGGACCTCGAAAAGGAAGTCGGGGACATTCTCAGCGCGGCGCAGGCGCAGATTACGGCCATCATCAACAAGCTCTCCGCCTAAGGAGGACCGAAATGGCAAGGAACTCTGTGTGTAAAACTGCCATCCTCTTTGTGTTCGGAGGGCTTGTATACTTCGGACTCGAGGTGCTTTTCAGAGGACATAGCCATTGGACGATGTTCGTCCTCGGCGGATTCCTTTTCCTGATTCTCGGTGAGCTGAATGAGGGCCTGCTTGAGTGGGATACCCCGCTCATTTGGCAGGGCGTCCTCGGCTCGGCCATCGTGACAGGAGCGGAGCTCGTTACCGGTATGATTCTCAACGTCTGGCTCGGCCTCGGCGTTTGGGACTACTCCGGTATGCCGTTCAACTACAAAGGGCAGATTTGCCTCCCGTTCAGCATTTTGTGGATTTTCGTGTCTATCGCGGCCGTTGTCCTCGATGACTGGCTGCGATACTGGCTGTTTGGGGAGGAGCATCCGCACTACACACTGTTCCGGCGCGGCGAGAGCCGCTGAAAGGAGCCGCCAATGAACCGCGAGGAGAGGCTCGAACAGCTTTTGACGGCCACCGTTAAGCTGCTCGACCGGTGGGAGGAATACTCCCTCGAAACGAACTGCGGGGAGCCGGAGGGCTACGGCGCAGCCCGCGCGGTGGTACACGCAGAATTTTCCGTACTCAAACAGACTGATAAAGGAGACGGTGAGAATGAGCGTAATTACCTTTAAGCCGAACGACCACACGAAAATTACCACGGATTTCGAGCGGTACGAGTTTGCCTGCCCGTGCGGATGCACGGCACAGATGATTGACCCGGAGCTCGTCCAGAAGATGCAGACCATCCGCACCAAGCTCGGCAAGGCCATCAAGGTTACGTCGGGCTACCGGTGCGTGAAGCACAACGCAGACCCGAAAGTGGGCGGCAGCCGGACAAGCCGCCACCTCTACGGCATTGCGGCCGACTGGCGCACGAAGGACCGGAGCGTCAACCCCGTCGCCCTCGGCATCATCGCGGCCGCGCAGGGCTTTGGCGCGGTCGGCATCTACTGGCACGACAAGGCCGCCATTGTCCACACCGACACGCGCGGAGGCAAGGCTACATGGCTTTGCGTCCAGCCCGGCGTGTATCCCAGCACCACCTACAACAAGTTTGTCCTGCCGACCATCGAGCAGGGTTGCGAGGGAGCCGCTAACCGCGCAGCTACGGTTATGCTGCAGCGGCTCCTCGGCATCCCGCACGACGGCAGTTTTGGCCCGGCTACCACAAAGGCACTGATGACGGCCCAGCGTAAGCACGGCCTCGTCCCTGATGGCATTTGCGGCCCCAAGAGCTGGACTGCCCTGTCAGGCGCAGACAAATATCTGTGAGGGAGGAGGTGATACCAGTGGAAACATGGCAAATTCTCGTCACCGTTGGAGTGCCGTCTGGAATCTTTGGATTTGCTGTCTGGCTGATTGAGCGCAAAATCGAGCAGCACGAGAGAAAGCGGACCGAAGAAGCCAAGAAGCGCGAGAACATTGAAGCCCAGCGCGAAAAGAGCAGAGAGGAGCTGCAAATCTGCATCTATGAAACTTCTCTCGCCGCCATCGCCCTCGGCGAGGCCACCGCAAAGGCAGTTCAGCGCATCCCTGACGCGCACTGCAATGGTGATATGCACGCAGCCTTGGACTACGCCTCTAAGGTCAAACACGCACAGCGGGAAGTCGTTTCCCGCTGCGGAATCAAATCCATTGTCGAATGAGAGGAGAACGCTATTATGAAGTACAATAACAAAGTTTCCGCCGCCACCATCGCCCGTACCGCTGCTCTGCTGCTGGCTCTGGCAAACCAGATTTTGAGCGCGTTCGGCAAGTCTCCGCTGCCCATCGAGAGCAGCACGGTGGAACAGCTCGTCACCACGGGCATCACCACCGTTACGGCCCTGATTAACTGGTGGTACAACAACTCCTTCACGCAGGCCGCTATCGAGGGCGATAAGACCTACGAGAACGTCAAGAACCAGATTCACTAAGGACGCCCCAGCAGCTACCACATAACAGCACGAGCCTCCCGGTATTCCTCGCACAAGAGGGCCGGGAGGCTCTTTTTTTATTGCTGTTTTTTGCAATATCTTCCCCGGAAACGCACTTAAAACAGCATTTCCGGCGCGGTTATTCTCGTAAAAAGACATTTTCGGGACAGAAATGCACTTTTTGATACATTTTCTATCATTTCCGTGGATAACCGCAGAAAAACGGCGCGGAAATACCAGAACGACCCGAAAAGTGGAAAACTGGGCGGAAAAAGTTGATAAAAGGGTCATGCGAGACAACACACGCAGTTGTCCCAAAATACCACGAAAAACAATATAACCGGAGCGGAAATACCGTTTTGAACGCATATCCGCGCGGATATGCACTGAAAGCAGCATTTCCGGGTATTTCCGGCGAAACAATCGACAAAGTAGAGTAGAGTAAAGTAAAGAAGAGTAGAGAATATATTATACTCAGCGATTTTGCAATCGCTGGCGCGAAAGCCGTTGCCATTGTCCCTGTTAGGTGCTATCATAAAAGCACGACCACCAACACAGGACAGGAGGACAACAGTTATGGGTAACACAACTGCGTCCCTCACCCGCGAACAACTGTTCGGGGGGGGGTAACAATCGACGGCGCAGCAGAAATCCAGAGTGAATTGCGCGACCGTAGAGACAAGAAACCGAGCTCCGAACTGAACTTTGCACCGAGCAAGGCGGGCCGCGTGGCTTGCTTTGATGAAAAGCGGTGCTATATTACAGACGGCGAGCTCAAGCCGCTTGCCTACTTCGACGCGGATGCTTATATTGCCGCGTGTGGAATATCGGACGACGGCAGCGTGGCTCTTTTTATGACGGCATACGGCCCGAGCGGAGAGAGCACCATGCTTGTTGATGCGAACACCTTTTCAACCATCGCGGTCGGAGCTGTTCAGGTGAGTGCAAATACCGTTCGCGGGATAAACGTGGATTCGGCACGAAAAAAATTCATCCTGTTCACCGCGAAGAAGCGGGAGACAGGGTGGAGCGAGAAGCTCGGCTTTACATTCGCCCTTGAGCCGACAGCCCCGGCAGACAAGCCGCAGGAGATTCCAGACTACGGCGGCATGAGAACCGCAGAACTCATGGAAATCCCGCATAAGGAGCTTGAGGCCGCTCGGAAAAAGGCAATGGACGAAGTTGATGGCGACGACAGTTGGGAAAAAGAACTCGACGCGAAGAACAGAGCGAAAGCCGGGATTGATGGCCCGGATGCCGAGACGCTGGAACGGAACGCCGAGAGGCTGAAACGGTATGAAGAAAAAACAGACTTGTCACCCTACGAGCTGCTCGAAAAGGCTCAGGGCTGCATTGGTGAGCTGAAAGAGACCTACACGGAGCAGGCGGAACAGAAAGCGGTAGACTATTTGAGCCTGTCAGCCCTGAATCCCAAGATGTCCACATATCAGCTCTCCAATGCCTACAAGGAGCTCGGCCAGATATACGACCAAAACGACCTCAAGCAGAAAGCCCTCGACGCATACCGGGAGGGCCTGCGTCTTAACTCCGGATTGTCCGTGAAGAAACGCATCAAGCAGCTCGAGAAAGAGCTGAACGCATAAAATGACCCGGCAAGTGACGAAAGCCTCCTGCGGAGACCCACAAAGCGTCACGGTGGACAGGCGGCAAACTTTACGACCAGACCGCAAAAGCCCGAAATCGAGGCCCCGGAGCCGTGCTCGTGGCGTTCTACGGCTCAACGTAGGAGAAAGCACTCCGAAAAGCTACCGGCAAATTGCCAGCAAGTTAAAATCAGCCTGCGGGAGACGGCCCACAGGGAGGTGATGGAGAGGGCTACACGGGGACCACGAACAGCCCTCCCGTCAACAATGGCTGCTCCGAAACACCGCAGCAGGAAGAACGGCGCGCGCAAATCCCGTATGCGTGGCAGCAGCTCAACCTCTGGCGGGCATAGGAGGCAAGCATGGAACAGTCTATTTATGAGCTCTACATGGAGCAGGTCAACCCGCAGGACACCCGCGAAATCATGCAGGCAGAGGACACGCTCACCGAGCTGCTGAAGCTGGTCGATGACCGCGAGTTGCGCGACGCCATTGACCGCGCAGCAGGCCGCGTTGCCTACCTCCGAGAAGCAGCGGCATTTGAGGCCGGTTACGGCTTTATGCCCGAATAACAAAAAGGGAGGCCCGGTACTGTACCGGGCCTCCTGATTATTTCAGCTTAGCTGTTGTAGGAAATATCCTTTACCTCGTTTGCATCGGCCGTCGCGTTTTCCAGAGCATCAACGGCCGCGTCGGCATATTCGATTACGCCATCGAGGTTATCGTTGATGAAACCGATTGACATGAGCCGGAGGCTTTCGGTATACTTCTTCGGCTTGTCGTCAGCCATCCTACTGTACCGCCTCTCGACCGATTTGAACACGGGCGAAACCTCTTTTTGAAGCGCGCGGGCTTCGTCCGCCAGAGCCTCGATACGAGCCTTGAGAGCGACGAGAGCATCATATTCTTGAGCATCCATGCTATTTATCCTCCGAAAGTCCTAGATATTCTTCAATCGAAAGGCCGAGCGCAGCAGCGACGGCGTGAATCTGGTAAACATCGCGTGGGACCCGGCGGCCGGCCTCCCATTCCTCGAGCGTCCGCAGCGGGACACCGGAGAGCTGCGACAGCCGGGTGCGGGACAACCCGCGAGCCTCGCGCAGCCCGGTGATGCGAGCAGCAATAGGCGTTAAAGCTGCCATCTTGAAATCCCCCTTGAATTTGGTATAATAGAAATGCCGGAGGAGCGAGGCATCTGCAAGCTGTTTCTCACTTCCCCGGCGTTTCAGAACTTTGGCCGCCGTCACCGGCCTTTGTTCTTCATCGGAGGCCCTGCTTAATGATTAAGCAGGGCTTTTACTTTTTCCGTGGCCTCCTCGAGGGTTTTGCTGTCACGCAGAATCTCGAGAATTTCACGGGTCCGGCACTCCTTTGCTTCATCACGAAGCAGCTCGGCGGTATTCATTTCGTCGTCCATGTTCTTTCCTTTCTGGCCTTGCCACCTTACTCATTGAGGAACAGCCCCCTCAACTGACTATATTATACCACACAAGCGCGTGGAAAACAAGAGCAAAATGGCAAAATATTGAAATATTTTTGCGTACCTGTGAAAGATTTACTGCTCGATGTACCGGAAGAGAAAACCGCCAGCATGGGGTAACTTTCCCTTGCATACCTTTCCAATAGCACTATCATCCAGACCGGTAGCACGGGCGGCAGCAGCGATACTCGGATACTCATGGATGACCTGATTTGTCTTGCGGTCAATCTGGCAGACCGGAGCGAGCGTTGAGCCGTGATAGGCCCGGACGCTCCGGCCGTAGCCGTCGCCCGGTTCGGGAGCCGTCTTGCCGTTCCACTTCGCGCCGGATGCAAGACCACCGAAAAGAAAGCCCTGCATCTCGTAGGCGCGGGACAGACGCCCCAGCAGCGTGTCGAGCTGGTCACGCTGGTTCCGGTCGAGAGACTTGAGGAACGTGTCAATCTCCTTTTCGGCCTCGACGACCTCCTGAATCCCGATGTGCAAAACGTCGTTCTGCTCATATTTTTCGTACAACGTCCGATAGACAGCAGCCACGGTACAGGCCTCCTTACGATTCCATTCCAAACACCGGCCACTGGTCGATGTACTCGCACTCAAAGAACAGCCGAACTTCTTCCTCTGGAATTTCCGTGACGTCAACAACCTTGTCACCGGGCTTCAAATCCCTTTTGAGGAACAGAGCGGCCTCGTCGAGAGACGGAGCGCGAACGCCCTTAATAGCAATGCTGTAACCGTCTGCGAGCGATACCTCGTAATATTTGATAATCACTCTGCATACACCTCCCCGTCTTTGAAAAAGAGCTTTGCACGGCGTAGGCGGAACGCCTCGAGGATAAGCTCAAAAGCCGTATCACTGGTGGCGTAGACCATCTCGAAACCGGGCATTTCCCATAGACCGGCGTTGTAGAAATTGGCAGCCAGCTCGACGACGATACGCTCGTTCTGGCTCAAATTGAAAGCCTCCTTTGCGGCCGTGAACATCATGTAGTCCTCACCGATGACGGCAATGCGGAGCTCCGGCCAGCGCGTGAGCGCGGAGAGCAGATACAGGGACGCGCCCCAATACGGATTGATTCGCCCGGATTCGGGATTTACGATGTGCGGAATCCGCTGAAGCTCAGACAGGAACGCAGCCTCATGCTCCGGGCTTTTGTATGTGATATTGATTTCCATGCGAACCTCCTTACATATCGACCGAAACAAAATGATAGGCGTACCAGCAACCGCGACGGCGAAAGAGCCTGACGCGGGTGGTAAAGAACTGACCGGAGCACCCCATGCCGTCATAAAGGTCGTCGCGGTAGGCCCGGTGCATATAGAACCATTCGAGAACGCTCTCTTTTGAGAGGGGAGAGAGCTTCTCTGGAAGCTTAACGAGCTCGACGAAAGAATCGAGCTCGTCGCGGACGATGTGGCAATCGGAAATCCGATTGACGTACCCCCGGATGTCGCGCTTGAGCTGAATGACGAAGTTCTCAACGCGCTCACTGCGCACCGGACCGTGAAAACGCTCGAACATGAGCAGGTCATCGTATGCCTCCTTGAGGCTGTCGTAATCGTGAATATCGCGGGTCATTGTGCTTCCTCCCTTTCTTCTTTCGCCTTGCGGAGCTCATCGAGTAACTCAGGGAGCGGCAGCCGCTCGAGCTGATACTCCCGGCGCGCGGCCGGAGACAGGCCGTTGAGCCATGTCTCGTACTTTGCTCGCTCCTGCTCCGCGCAGGCCCGGATGCTTGCGAGAGCATCCGCAGGCGGGTAATCCTCGCCGACGTACCAAGTGATTTTTCCCTCGTTGGAGATGTGAGCGACCATCTTGAAATCGCCGTCCTCCATCACGGCGGAGTTGCAGACTGTTACGCCGTTTCCGAGACAGCCAAGGAACAACTTGAAATTCTGGGCAGCCATCAGTAAATCTCCTCCTCAAGCATCTTTTTGCTGAACCGCTCAATCTCCTCGAGAGAGGTCCACTCCGGCTTCTCGTCGTCGGAAAAGCTGTCCCACAGGATGCGCATGGCCTGAATATGATTCTCAACGCAGCAGCCCCAGAGGTACTTGCTAAAACGCGAGCCGCAGCCGAGGAAATACTTGCAGTCCTGAATACAGCGGCTCAAGAGCCTGTAGCGGAACTCGGCATCGGAGCCGACAAGGTCAGTAGCGATGTTGCCGAAATAATGAAATTCCGCGTCGCCAGTGAAGTAGAGCGTGACGCTGGCTTCAAGGCTGCGCGGCCAGCCGTCCGGATACGGACGGGTCGAGCCGTCGGAAAAGCGGGTCATAGCGGTTGCAGTCACCCCGATGGCGGCCTCGTTCTCACGGGGACGGCAGAAGAACGTGCGAATCTGGACGCGCTCGCACTCCATGGAACCGGCATTCCCGATACTGTCAGGGAACAGGGACACGGCCGGGTCATACCCGGCAGCTTTCAAACGCTCAAGAACGGTCATCAGAAGAACCTCCTATTCAAACGTATACACATAGCCGTTGTACGGAAAGGCAGCGGCAGCGGCGGCCGCCCGGGCGACCTCCTCGGCGAACTTCTTCGCCTCCTCCGGCGGAACCGTCCCAATGGAGGGCCAGCTCACGCCAAGATGAACAGCGCCGTCAGGAGACGGCCGGAGCTCAAAGACCTCCACATTCCCGTGGATGCGGTTCTCGTCCTGCACCTTGCGGAGAGCGGCGAGAAAATCCTCAAAGAACACGGCAGGGAAACTACTTTCGTTTGTCATAAAATACTCCTTTCAGACCTTGCTGTGGCCATCACAAGATGGGCTTCGTCCAGCCGGTCCACCAGCAGTCGAAATCTTTCAGAATCTTCTCTCGGTTCTCCGGGGTGTCAGGCAGATTGTAGCCGGAGCGGGAGTTGCCGATGAAAAGTTCCCCGAAATCGTTCAGCCCACACGAGACACCGGTACGGCTGTCCTCTTTGAAAATAAGCATGATGCAATCCCTCCTTAGTCTCTGTTCTCGCGCTTCCACATGAGGAAGTTCTGGTAATCATCTGGCCCCATCGAGACCGGCTTGGTCGTGTTGATGAAATCGGGGCAACCGAAGCAGACGAGCTCGTCGGGGTTGCTGCGGGTCTGCGTCAGAACTTTGGCAGGGACGACGGTCTTCAGCGCCTTTCCGGACGGGACGCCCGGAACCTCGATGCGCCGGAGCAGCATATTGAAGTCGTAGTACCAGTCGAGATTCATGTACCGCTCCTCGCTGTCCGTGCTCTCGATTTCCTTGATGTACTCGGCCAGAGCACCGCGCACATCAAGACGAACCGGAGCGACGCTGTCGTCGTAGCTGTCGTAGAGGGTGACGGTCTCGGCCTTGCCGAAACGAACGGTCAGGACGGCAACACTGCCGGTGTACTTGTAGAGCTCCATAAAAACCTCCTACCCGAAACGGGTCTTACTGCTTGCTTAACGTCCCTAAAAGGGACACACGAAAGCAAAAAAATTAAGCGACCTCAACCATACCGGCCAGACCGTAGAGGAGCTCGTGGTCCTCAAAGGAGATGCGCTCTTCCTCGAACGCGCGGTCAATCTGCCAGTAGCACTCGTCGCGGTCGTTCTCGGTCTTGATGGCGGCGATGGCTTTCACGATTTTCTTGAACATCTTTTTATCCTCCAAACAGGCGTTTCATCAAAAAGCAAGAAATCCGGCAAGGTTGCATTTCTCAGTGAGCGATGCTACTTTGAAACCGCTGTGGGCGAGTAGAGCTTTCCACGTTCTGTTTTGTCCTTGCCACCCGGAGCAGGAGAGGTTTCGTTTCCCAGCGAGCGATACCACTTTGGAACCTTTATCGGCGAGTGGAGCTTTCCGCGTTCTGTTTTATCCTCGACTGCTTCATTTTGGGTCATTGGCTTTCTTGTACCCTTATTATAGACCCTAAAAGGGACAATGTCAAGTAAAATCTGGCAATTTGTGGCAAAAAGTTTTGATAAATGACGCTTTTCACGACATTATGCCCGAAACCGCAGCAGAGCAGAAAGAAAGCAGGAGCCCGGAGGCCCCTGCTGATATAGTTATCCTGTTTGTCCTAATGAGCTACCACTTACTGCGACATGGAAAAAAGATTCTATCAAGTTTTCTATGAAAAAAGCCAAACCAGTTATTCTGTTCAATAAACCCGTTCAAAATGTTCAAGCTAGTCTTGGAAGTGTCGATGGTATCTGCACTCCTATAGACACAGTTGGTAAGGAATGGATGATAGTTTTTTCTGAAAACAAGGCTGAAGCCACAAAGAATTTTAAATACGATCCGATTATTATAGCCGATGGAAAAGTTGTCCATGTTCCATCACTGGAAATAAAGCCCGCTCTTGGGGGAGGAGATTTCGACCTTTAATGCGAGTAAAGAAAAAAGTATGTTGCGATTGTGGTAAGGTTCTAACAAAAGATGAGATTGCACTTTCTCAAAAATTGATTGACCTTGATACCGAAGATTTTTATTGTTTGCCATGCATGGCAGAATATATCGGATGCTCCGAGGATGATCTGCACATTAAAATTCGAGAATTCAAAGAACAGGGATGCACCTTGTTTCTGTGAGAGGACGGCGATTGTATGTTGGAGGATAAAGTCAGAGAAATTTTCGCTGACATGGTTGTATTAAAAGATCCCCAAAGAAGCGAATATTTTTCCAACCTGAGCATTCCTTCTTATATGCGTGATTGGCTGGTTATGAAGTTCTCAGATGACAATGGAACCATCGATTACGAAAGTGTTGGACGATATATCAAACGTTATATTCCAAGTCGGGAAGATTTCGAGCAATACAAATTTCAAATGGTTAATGGCGACACCGTTCAATTTTTGGCTCGGGTTCGAGTCTCCGTTGATGTAAAAACAGGAAAAACAGTCTTTGAACTGCCTGATTTTGGTGGCTCTCGCGGTGGGGCAGGTGGTGTTGTAGCTTATGATGTCGCTGAGAAATGGCAAAACACCTTGCTACGGGAAAGTGAAAATTGGGGCATCGTAACCCTCTGCTGGATGATGGATGGAACTCCATCAAAGCCGAAAGGTCTCATCACAATGATTGGCTACAAGCCATTCTGCCCTTACGATATAGATCTTGAGTTTTATCGCGATGCGCGAAGCCAATTTTCTATTCATGAATGGATTGATGTCATTATCGAAGCAATCGACTACAATCCCGACGGGTACTTAGATGAGAATGGTGAGGTGAGCGAACGCAAAAAACTTTATTTTCTTCGTCGCCTTCTGCCATTCGTTGAAAAACGCGTTAATCTGATTGAACTTGCTCCAAAAGGCACCGGAAAAAGTTACGTGTTTGAAAAAATAAGCAAGCGTGGTTGGCTTATTAGTGGCGGTACTGTATCTCGTGCATCCTTGATTTACGACAATGCGAAAAAGACCGGTGGTCTTCTTACACGATTTGATTTTGTGGGGTTTGATGAAGTTCAGTCTATTACATTTGAACAACCCGGTCAAATTCAGCAGGCGCTCAAGCACTACATGGAATATGGCGAGATTAAAGGCTTTGATGCTTCGTTGTCTTCAGGTGCAGGTGTAATTGTTCTTGGAAATATTGATGCAGACCGATTTGACACAAATAAAAATATGGTTGCTAATATTAGTGAAGTGTTCGGGGAATCTGCAACATTGGATCGTTTCCATGGTTTTATTCCTGGATGGGAAATCCCTCGAATGACAACCGGTATGATTGCCAAGGGTTGGGCCATCAATACGGAATATTTTGCCGAAGTGATGCATGCCTTGCGAGATGATCTCACATATTCAGCTGTCGTTGATGCTATGATTGATTTTCCTTCAAACGCAGATAAACGCCATATGACCGCAATCAAGCGGTTATGTACCGCGTTTTTGAAACTTCTGTTTCCTCATGTACAAACTCCAAATGATATTGACCGTCAGGAATTTATTGACTATTGTCTAAATCCCGCTATTGAAATGCGCTCTGCGATCTATAAACAGCTCTGCATCATCGATGCCAAGGAATATGATGTTCCAAGCAAGCGCATCCCTGAGATTGTTTGCAAATAACAAAGGTGCTTACTCATGATTTATGCTGATAATGCAGCGACCACCCCGTTGGATCAGGATTCTTTTGAGGCAATGAAGCCATTTCTTCTTGAGCAGTATGGAAACGCCTCACAGCCATATTCTTTTGCCAGAGAACCACGAACTGCCTTGAAGTGGGCAAGAGAAACTATTGCTGACTGCATTGGGGCAAAACCCGAAGAAATCTATTTTACATCCGGCGGCACTGAAAGTGATAACTGGGCTATAAAAAGCAGCTCTTTAAAACGCCCTATCTTGACTAGCCAAATTGAACACCATGCCATCCTAAATGCTTGTGCGGCAATGGAGCATCTTGGTGTAAATGTTCGATATCTTCCTGTGAATTGTCATGGAACGGTTCAAACTGAAACCTTAGAGGCTGCCATGGATTGTAAGCCCCGGTTGGTTTCAATTATGCTTGTCAATAATGAAATCGGGAGCATTGAGCCCATAGCTTCTCTTGCAAACATTGCGCATAAATACGGTGCGCTGTTTCATACGGATGCAGTTCAGGCTGTTGGACACATTCCGATTGATGTAAATAGCCTAGGCATTGATATGCTGTCCGCATCTGCTCATAAATTTAATGGCCCTAAGGGAATAGGCTTTATTTTCATAAAATCCGGAACACCTCACCATCCATTTATGGATGGCGGTGCTCAAGAATCTGGGATGAGAGCCGGAACGGAAAATGTTGCCAGCATTGTTGGAATGGCTACTGCTCTAAAGAAAAACTGCCATGAAATGAAACAGAATCAAGAGCATTTGCTTCAAATTGAGCAAAAATTCTTGAATGTCCTTTCCAATTCCAAACTTGACTTTGTTCGTAACGGTGATGTTAATCATATTCCAGGAAATGTAAGTATATCATTTCGTAATGCCTCCGGCGAAATGCTGCTCCATCGACTGGATTTGATGGGAATCTGTATTTCAACTGGGTCAGCCTGCGACAGCAAGAGCATCCAGACCTCGCACGTCCTAAAGGCAATTCATCTTTCCGATGAATATGCACGTGGTACGATTCGAGTTTCCTTTGGCAAGCAAAATACACTTGATGAAGCAACAACTATTGCTAATGCCATCATCAAGATTTTGAATTCAAGAACAGTGTAATATTTTCTTTCAGCTTTTTCATTCAGTTTCTGCAAGCAGTGCCTTTGTGCGTACAAAGGCCAGAGAACACGCACGGCATTGAAAATTTGCCGTGCGTGTTCTGCTTGTTGGGATGCAATCCCAGTCCCTATGAACATCACGTTCCGTGATGGCTGCGCACTCCTGTGGAGTGCTGAAAGAGCGTTTTGCAAAAACGCGTAGCCTGCATCCATCGGATGTAGTTCAAGGGTTTGGGATTTCCCAACAAGCATTTTGCAACGCAAAAATGGTCTTTGTATATACGAAGACACTGCTTGCTACGGCTATGAACGCTTTTTGAATTGCAAAATGATTTTTCAGTTGCTATACTGGGCTTATCGAAAATTTTCGGGAGGATACCGCAATGACCGCACAGACAATGCAAATCGGGAACAGACCTTGCCGCATTTACGGCGAAGCCCATGCGGAATATCTGCTGCTCCAAATGACAGGCAAGCACGAGCTGCAAAGCATGGAAAGCGAGGCTACCACTATTGCACAGAGTGCGCACCGCTTTCTGTTTGCGGCCATCCCGGTGGAAAGCTGGAACGATGAACTTTCCCCATGGGAAGCTCCTGCGGTATGGGGCAAAGAAAGTTTTGGCTGCAATGCGGCGGACACGCTGTGCTTTCTGACGGGACAGGTCATTCCCACGCTGAAGCGGCAGTTTCATCTCCCGGAAAACGTCAAAATCATTCTGGGCGGCTATTCACTGGCCGGGCTGTTTGCGTTGTGGGCATCCACCCAGACTGATCTGTTCTATGGTGTCGCCGCCGCATCCCCCTCTGTTTGGTTTCCGGGCTGGATGGAGTTTGAACAGCAGCATTTGATACAGGCACAGCACATTTATCTGAGCCTTGGCGACAAGGAAGAGCGCACGAAAAACGCTGTCATGGCTGCGGTTGGGGATAATATCCGCACCCTGCACAGTCGGCTTGCAGAGCGTGGCGCAGACTGCACCCTTGAATGGAACAGCGGCGGGCATTTCAAAGACGCTGACCTGCGCACTGCGAAAGCCTTTCGGTGGGTGATGGAGGAACACGCATGACCATTTTGATCGATGCAGATGGCTGTCCGGTTGTCGATTTGACATTGCAGATTGCAAAGCAGTTCGGCGTTCCTGTCATCATCCTGTGCGACACCTCGCACCAGATTGAACGTGAGGGTGCACAGACGATGGTATTCGACAAGGGTATCGACAGCGTAGACTTTGCGCTGGTCAACCGGGTCAAACCGGGGGATGTGGTCGTAACACAGGACTACGGGCTGGCGAGTATGTGCCTTGCCAAATGCGCCCGGGTGCTGAATCAGAACGGTTTGGAATACACCGCCGACAACATAGAAGCTCTCATGCTGCGGCGTTATGAAAACAAAAAGCTCCTCCGTGCCGGGAAGCACCCCAAGGGGAGCCCAAAGCGGACGAAGGAGCAGGATGTGGCTTTTTCAACCCATTTCAAGGCTATTTTAGAAGCCTCACGAAGGCTCATGCTTTAAGCAGTTCTCGTTATACGTGGTGTGTGCTTTCTGTTAGACTAGAACAATGGGTGCTGCTATATTTAAGCAGCACCCATTGTTTTGCTTGCTTTTTCACGATTTTTGCGATTTACGCGTATGCTGCTATTGACTTTTGCTGTGATTGGATGTACTATACAATCAAGTGATTACTTCCAACAAAAGAAAGGTAGGCAATATGAGAGTCAACAAAGGTTTGATGATAGCAGCAACATTTGATCCGACCAAAAGAACCTCCTTGATAACTGTAGCAGATATGTGTCGTAAAATTGAGGAGAACTCGATTTCTTTGCCGTTGTATCAGCGAGATATCAGTTGGACACTTCAGAAGTGTATCGATCTTCTTAATTATCAATTGTGGGGAAAGGCTCCGGTTTCTCCTATTTCTATCAATGTTATAAATACTGTGGATAGTGCTGTTCCGCAAGTTTCCTTTATAGATAGAGAAATCATCTCAACTATTGAACGCGGTCAATACTCGGTCGTGGATGGCCAGCAGCGTTTAACCACTAACTATAAAGCATATTGTAATCATGATGATTTTCGAAATATCGTGTTAGACTTAGGAAAAGGCGAGTTCACAGAGGTGCGTGACTCTATCAGGAGTAATCAAATTCCTGTTGGTATCCTCTTAAATAAAGAGGATACCAAATTATTTGAGTATACTAAGGCTAAAAGTGCACTTGGTTCTGCCGATGTCTTGTCTGTGCTCCTTCAAGTACGCAGCAAAATGAGAAACTATAATTATACTCTTAATTCGGCTGAAGACCTAACTGAGGATGAACAAATTGAGTGGTTCGAAGTTCTAAACAATGCTGGCAGCCGAGTAAGTATTATTCAAATGCGCTTTTCTAAACTGAAAGCTCATGGAATTGATATTTATAAACAGTACACAAACCTCTACCGTACCCGTGTATATGAAGCAGGGTACGAAGATTTTTTCACTCCGCAAAAAACCAATGTTTCTTACCCAGTTGCAGCATTAAATCCTGCGTATGAAGTTATCACTCAGAAGCCTCATTCCGGAAATTATGCTCCTATTCCTTCTGATACTAAGGAAAATCAACTTTGTAACCTTTCTCCAGAACAGCTTACACAATGCTTTTCTATGACTTTAGCTGCACTCGATCGCACTTTAGACTTCATCAATGAGAACACACCCACTCAACTTCCTCGCATTGATTATATTAATTATTTATTAGGATATTTTATCTTTCATAACGAAGTTTTGACCGAAGATAACAAGGAAAAACTTCTTCAGTGGATGGATAATGTTGATTTCACCAACAAGTCCAATTCTGAACGACGTGATATTTTCACCGCATTGATCACCTAATAATTTTATCTAATTTATCAATAGCAGCCATCTGCATCTACCTTGCAGACGGCTGCTATTTTTTTGTGACTTTTTTGTTGACTTTTGGAGACACGGGTGCATTTTGGTCATCCAACTGGGTTCGGATATGAAGGCTTCTTTTAGGAGTTCACTTTTGTCTGCCTATTACAATTCGGTTACAGAATTGCCTTGGATGCTATGGAATGCCCTATTTCAAAGGTTCGTATATAGAGGCATCTTTTTTCAAGACCACCCTCAACTTCAGGCACTGCCATTATTGCAAAATTCCACTCTCCATCGGTCGCCCCATGGACCGACGTTATTTTAACCAAGAAGCTACTTCGGCTATATTTTCCAAG